>Ga0310695_10000058_pt1 | contig 272533 bp, 201 predicted proteins | sample RumenRJG_04DNA_FD_203882 | JGI IMG/M metagenome (GOLD analysis project Ga0310695, IMG submission 203882) | Bovine rumen microbial communities from Lethbridge, Alberta, Canada - RJG_04 (v2) (version 2) | ecosystem: Host-associated > Mammals > Digestive system > Stomach > Rumen | place: Canada...
GTGGACATTAAACTATCCTCACTTTGAGAAGCTGACAGAAAATGAGGTTAAATTTACCTTAAATACCGATCTGGTGGCAAGACCTGAATACATGACAGATCCGGCCTACGAGGATCCGGGAGAATATGCCTATAAGAACGTTAAGATAAAGAGTCTTACCATCACAGATCCTGCAAGCAAAAAGAAGATAAGCAAGCTCACGGCTTCACTTAACGGTCTGACTATAGTTGATGCAAAGGCGGTTTATAAAAACGCTGCGGATATGCCGCCCCTTGTCTTTAAGAGCAGCAATACCGATGTGGCAAAGGTAAAGACAGTTTCCGGTGAGAATCCCGGTGAGGCACAGTGCGTGATCGCAGGCTGCAGACCGGGAGTAGTGACAGTGACAGCCTACTGCGGAAACAAGACCGCCAAGCTAACTGTTACGGTTGGAGATGAAGAGGTTGAATCCATCAGGCTCTTCAGTGAGAGGCTTGAAAACTCCACGGAGAAGATCGACGGACAGTATGTTCTTGAACTTCAGACAGGCGAGCAGGAGCTTTTAAGTGCAAGTCCTTATGATGACTTCAACACGACACTCATAAAGGTTACCTGGAAGTCGGATGATCCCAGGATTGCAACAGTGCGCAACGGTCTTGTGACAGCAAGGATAGCTGACAAGGGACACACCACGGTGACAGCCCAGGCAAAGGTTAAGCCCTACGGTTCAAATAAGTGGATAAACCTTCCTCCCGCAAAGGTTGTTGTCAGGGTTAAGGCTATCGAGGTGCCTAAGAAGGCAAGAAACGACAAGTCCTACAGTCTGTCCCTTAAGGCTTCACAGAATCTTGACCTGACGGCTGCAAAGATCGGAAAGAAGAATGTGATCTCAGGCTGTACGGTTACGGCAAAGCTAAAAGGAACAAAGCCTGAAACCCTTGAATGGAAGTCTACCAATGAGAGCATCGTTTCGGTAAATGCCAAAGAGGATGATCCTTTAAGTGCTCAGATCCTTGCAAAGGGAATTGGTACTGCATATGTGGTACTTGAAGGAACAAATGCCGGGTCAAACCTTACAAACCGTGCGGTGATGAAGATCACGGTGAAGTCCACGGCTCCGGACATCGAATTTACAAATGACACCTTAGGTGCCCTTTCGGATGACTACACGACCCTTACCTTAAAGCAGGGCTCCTATGACAGGCTGGCGGTAAATATAACCTGCCCGGTTCCGGGAGATACATCGGTTACATCAAATGTAAGCGAAAAGATAACCTGGAGCGGAAGCGGCGGAGTCACCGTAACGGACGGGGTGGTATTTGCAAAGAACCTTTCAAAGAACGGAAAGAGTGCAAAAGTGACGGTTAAGTGCGGAAAGAGTAAGAAGGAACTGAAAGTCATTGTTAAGTAAGAAATGAAAAAAGAACCTCCTGCAGTTGCAGGAGGTTCTTTTTGTCGTCCGGAAGTGTCATCCCGAGCGCAGCCGAGGGATCTTATTCTCCGGGGCACTGCCGCGCGTTCGGCGTGTCAAAACGTGCCCGAAAAAACATAAATCTTAAAGCTTATGGATGATCAGGCAGTTGCCCTGCTTGAACCTCTTCATGGGACCGTTCATAACGATGATCTTCTTTTCCAGATCCAGCTTGAAAAAGGAAATGGTATTGGACTCATTGTTAATGCTCAAAAGAAATTTATTGTCATCAGAGACTGCGATATCCTTGGGAAAATCCCCGGATATGGGAAGGGTAAAGAGCTTTTCAAGAAGACCTGTTTTCGGGTCTCTCTTAAAGGCACTGACGGAGTTGTCTCCGGCGTTGGAGCAGTAGATATAATTGTCATCCTCAGAAAGCTGGATGGCATAGGCTGCGGTGTTGCCGGCATGATAGCTGTTGACTGTGGAAACCGTCTGGATCTTTTCAAATTCCGGCTCCCCGTTTTTGCATTCATAGGTGTAGACATCTATATAGTTCTTCATCTCGTGAATGATATATGCAAATTTTCCGTCATGGGAGAACTTGATGTGATGGGGAGCGGATTCTATCTCGGAACGAATGATGTCCGCAAGGTCAAGCCTTCCCGTGTCGTGATGGAGGCGGTAGATCTTAACATGATCCATTCCCACATCGGTGACACAGAGGAATTTATTGTCCCTTGTCATTTTGCAGCAGTCTATGTGGGGACGGTAGTTTCTTTCTCCCACGGAGCCGAAGCCCTTGTGATAGATCTCCTCGCAGATGGTGTTTATGCTCTTGTCCTCATTGAGGGACAGAACCGTCAGCTTGCCGTCGTGATAGCCTGCAACAAAAAGGAACCTGTCTTCATAGTCGGTGGAAATGTAGCAGCCCCTCATGCCGTGGATGCCGGACTTATTCATGAATTCCAGCGTTCCGTCCGGATTTATGGTGTAGGACTGAACCCCGTCGTCTGTGATGGAGTAGAGGAATCTTCCGTTATGGGATATGGTTATGTAGGAGGGGTTGGTTATCTCGGTGGCCGAAAGCTGGGCACCGATCCGGCCGGTTTCGGGATCGAAGTCATAAACCCTCAATCCGTGAACCTCGTCCCTGGTATAGCCTGCTGCATATAATACATATTTTCCCGACATGCTCTTAAGTACTCCTTTCCGGAATTGTTAAGTCCTTAAGCCGTAAACGTAATTTTTACATCAAACGACAAAACTCTTTTCGTTTTTCCGTTTGATGTAAAGTTTAACCCAGAGGGTTATAAAAATCAATAATCCTGTCGAGCCTTGAAGACATGCCTAGCAGCAGCATGTCCGCAAGGGTCAGGCAGACCATGCTCTCCACAACCACCACCGCCCTGGGAACTATGACAGGGTCGTGACGTCCTTTGATGGAAAGGTCCCTGGGATTTCCTTTGGTATCAACCGTCTGCTGAAGGGCAGAGACGGAGGGGGTGGGCTTTACGGCGGCTCTTAAAATAAGGTCTGACCCGTCCGAGATCCCCCCAAGGGTTCCGCCTGAGTGGTTTGTGGCCTTTTTTACGGTTCCGTTTTCATTTATGAAGGGGTCGTTCATGCCAAGTCCCGTAAGCCTTGCTGCATTTATCCCTTCCCCGATCTCAAAGCCCTTAACGGCGCCTATTGACATCACAGCCTTTGCAAGGTTAGCGGAAAGCTTGTCAAACACAGGCTCGCCCAGGCCTGCAGGGAGTCCGAAAACCCTGCATTCGATGACTCCTCCTGCCGAATCCCTCTTTTCCATAAGACCTTTCACATATTCCCCGGCTCTTTGTGCCGCCTGGCCATCCGGCATGTAAAAGGGATTTTTGAAGATCTCATTTTCATCGAATTCGGAGGAGATCTCTATATCTCCTATGCTTTTTGTGTAGCTTAAAACGGTGACGCCCAGGGTTTTTAAGAGTTTCGATGCAACTGCCCCTGCTGCGACGCGTCCTGCGGTTTCCCGGGCTGAAGACCTTCCTCCTCCCCGATAGTCCCGTATCCCGAATTTGCGGTCAAAGGTGAAGTCTGCATGACCGGGACGGTAGACCTCCTTAAGCTCTCCGTAGTCCTTAGACCTCTGATCCTTATTATTTATCATGAGGGATATGGGGGTTCCCGTGGTCCTTCCCTCAAAGACTCCGGAAAGGATCATAATCTCGTCGTCCTCGTTTCTTTTTGTGGTAAATTCAGACTGACCGGGCTTCCTTCTTTTCATAAAGGGTTCAATGTCCTTTTCCGAAAGGGGGAGAAGGGCAGGGCAGCCGTCTATGACCGCTCCGATGGCTTTTCCGTGGGATTCGCCCCAGGTTGTGACCTTAAAAAGGCTGCCGAAAGATGAACCTGCTGCCATGATAAAACTCCTGTTCTTTACATTTTTATGTTACTTAGATTATAATTACACATATGTTTATACAGGTCAATCCGGCCGGAATTCTTTTTTGTGCGACGCTGCTAAAACTGTTACTGACATACGGCAGGATTTAGTCTGATATGAACGGTGAATTTGATCAAGGAGGGGTATCATGGACGGATTTATGAAGGTTTTGCTGATATTGCTGATGGCTGTCGTTGTTTTGTTCATACTTGCGGTGGTGTTCACCGTGATCTACACAAAGAGCAGAGGTAATAACATGAGAAGAAAAGAAGATGTTTGGGAAGACAGAAAAAGGAACTGGCTGGGACTGCCCTGGACCTTCACAAGGTACGGCATGGATAAGGAAAGGCTGTTCATAGACAAGGGTTTTTTGAACACGAAGTCCTATGAGGTGAGACTCTACAGGATTACGGACGTTTCACTGGAGCGTTCACTCTGGCAGAAGATCATAGGCACGGGTACGGTTCTCATTCATTCCTCGGACAGGACCCTTGGAAATTTCAAGATAAGGAATATCAAGAATTCCTTTGACGTCAAGGAGCTCATTTCAGGCTCTGTTGAGAAGCAGAGAGAGGCCAAGAGAGTCTACACCAGGGAGAACATGGTTGAGTCTTCAGGCGGAGACGAGGGCTTCGATGATGATGAAAATGATGCCATGAGCGATGTTTGATGAACAGATCCGAGTTTAAGACCCTCACTGAAAACAGTATAGTCCTTCTGGACGGGGCAACCGGAACAAATCTCCAGAAGAGAGGGCTGAAAAAGGGGGTCTGCCCCGATTTCTGGATCCTTGAGCATCCCGACGTGATGGCTGACCTGCAAAGCTCCTATCTTGAAGCAGGATCAAGGATCATATATTCGCCGACCTTTTCCTCCAACAGGGTTAAGCTGGACGAATTCGGCCTTAAAGCTGAGACCGGCAGGATGAACAGGGAGCTTGTGTCCCTTTCAAAAAAGGTGATCAGAAGCTTTCTTGAAGAGCATCCAGAGCATGGATCCTGCTATGTGGCGGGGGATGTTTCCATGACCGGGATCCAGCTGGAGCCGGTGGGAAGGATGACCTTTGAGGAGCTGGTTTCGATATACAGCGAGCAGATCGAATGTCTTGCAGATGGCGGGGCGGATCTTATCGTCATCGAAACCATGATGTCCCTTCAGGAAACAAGAGCTGCCGTCATTGCGGCAAAGGAGGTCTGCGATCTGCCGGTCATGGCGACAATGACCTTTGAAGAAGACGGCAGATCCCTTTACGGCACGGATCCGGTCACGGCTTTGATCACCCTCCAGGCTCTGGGAGTGGATGCCTTCGGTGCCAACTGCTCCACAGGTCCCGACAAAATGCTTCCCCTTGTCAGGGAAATGAGCAGGATCGCACAGATCCCCATTATATGCAAGCCCAATGCCGGACTTCCTTCCCTTAATGAAGAGGGGGAGACGGTCTATTCCCTTGACGGTGAAGGCTTTGCGGGGGGAATGGAGGGGATCCTTAAAGCAGGAGCAGGGATCGTCGGAGGCTGCTGCGGGACTGATGCTTCCCACATCAGCCGTCTTAATGAGCTCATCAGGAATAAGGGCTTTGAACCGGAAAAAAAGGTATCCTGCAAAAGATGCCTGTCTTCAGAAAGAAAAAGCCTTGTCTTCGATCTTGACAGTCCCTTTATGATGATCGGCGAAAGGATCAATCCCACGGGAAAAAAGAAGCTTCAGGCGGAATTACGTGAGGGATCCTTTGACATGGTCAGGGATTTTGCAACGGCCCAGGAGGCAAACGGAGCTTCGGTTTTGGATGTCAACATGGGCATGAGCGGGATCGATGAAAAGGAGATGATGCTTAAGGCCATTGACGTCATCTCGGAGGAGACCAGCCTGCCCCTTTGCATAGATACCAGCTTTCCGGAGGTCATGGAGGCGGCCTTAAGGCACTATCCCGGAAGGGCGCTTGTGAATTCGGTTTCAGCAGAAAGCGACAGATGCGAAAGGATGCTTGAAACCGCAAAAAAATACGGTGCCATGTTCATCCTTCTGCCCATAGGGGATTCAGGTCTTCCCAAAAACCAGGAGGAAAAGAAGGAAAATATAAGGCTTGTATACGATAAGGCCCTTAAAATGGGCTTTAAGAAGGAAGATATCATCGTGGACGGTCTTGTGGGGACAGTGGGCGCCATAAAGACTGCCGGGATGGATGCCCTGGATACCATTGAATACTGCAGGGGTCTGGGGCTTGCAACAGTGTGCGGGCTTTCAAACATCTCCTTCGGCCTGCCCGAAAGACTTAATGTGAACACGGCCTTTCTGACCATGGCGATCTGCAAAGGACTTACCATGGCCATCTGCAATCCAAACCAGGAACAGATCGTTAAGGCCGCTCTTTCTTCGGATCTTCTGATGAACAGGGAGGGGGCGGATCTTAAATATATCGGCTATATCAACGAAAGGACTCCGGATGAAAAGTCCGGGGAGAAAAAAACGGATCCTTCAGGCGGGTCCAAAAAGGATGAGGCAGATCCCCTTTTGCGGGTCAGATCCTGTGTCATAAAGGGCAGAAAGGACTCCGTTGAGGAGCTTGTTAAAACAGCACTGGATGAGGGGATTCCCGCACAGGATATCTTAAACAGGGCACTGATAGAGGGCATCAATGAAGTGGGGGATCTTTTTGACAGGGGCAGATATTTCCTTCCCCAGCTGATATCCTCGGCAGAAACCATGGAAAATGCCATAACCCTGCTTGAGCCCCTGCTTAAGACGGGAGGCTCTGAGGATAATGCACCCGCGGTGGTGATCGCCACTGTTGAGGGGGATATTCACGACATCGGAAAGAATCTTGTGACCCTTATGCTTAAAAACTATGGCTTCAGGGTAACTGACCTTGGAAAGAACGTTCCAAAGGAGGAGATAGTCGAAGCAGCCATAAGGGAAGATGCATCAATTATCTGTCTTTCGGCTCTCATGACCACCACCATGCGTGAAATGGAAAATGTGATCGCCTATGCAAAAGAAAAGGGCTGCAGGGCTAAGATCATGATCGGAGGGGCGGTTATCACAGGGGATTATGCCGAAAAGATAGGTGCCGACGGCTACTCAAAGGATGCCTCGGAGGCCGTTAAGGTGGCAAGGAGCCTGTGCGGACTGTGAGGTGAACAGTTGCTTATTTGTTAATGTTCAGTCCTGAGCTGCGAGCGACTAAGTATGCTGATGGAGTCGGGTAGCAACGGGCAAATATGAAGGTTTAACGCTTGTTTGGGAATTTCTTACAGAGGAAAAAGAAAGGAAGTAAAAATGACCGGTGCAGATGTGATGGCAAAATGCCTTGAAATGGAAGGAACACAGGTGGTTTTCGGATATCCGGGAGTTGCCATCTGTCCTTTTTTTGATGCGATGTCAAACACGGACATCGATATGGTGCTGGTCCGCACCGAGCAGAATGCGGGACATATGGCATCAGGCTATGCAAGAACCAGCAGGAAGGTGGGGGTATGCGCCGTGACCTCAGGACCCGGAGCCACAAACCTTCTAACCGGAATAGCCACGGCCTATGCGGATTCGATCCCCCTTGTCTGCATCAGCGGCCAGGTTGAGACAGACCAGCTGGGTTCGGATGTCTTTCAGGAGGCCGATGTGACCGGGGCTGCCGAAAGCTTTGTCAAATACAGCTATCTGATCAAGGATGTTAAAGACATACCCCGGGCCTTTAAGGAGGCCTTCTATATAGCAAACACGGGAAGAAGGGGACCGGTCTTAATAGATGTTCCGGCCGATGTCCAGAAGGCTCATGTGAGCACCTTCAAATACCCTGAGGAAGTAAATCTCAGGACCTATAAGCCCACCGTCAGGGGACATATTCCCCAGATAAAAAAGGCCGTGGCAGAGCTTTCAAAGGCAGGAAGACCCCTGATCTGCGCAGGAGGAGGAGTTTTTCTGGCGGATGCCCAAAAGGAGCTTCGGGAATTTGTGGAAAAGCATCAGATCCCCCTTGTGACCACCATGATGGGTATTGGAGTCCTGCCCACGGATCATGAGCTCAATTTCGGCATGATCGGAAATAACGGCTGCCTTCAGGCTACCAGAGCCATGAGCGAGTGCGACGTTCTGATCATGGTGGGAGCAAGGGTTGCGGACAGGGCAGTGAAACAGCCGGATCTTATCATGGAAAACAAGGTTCTTGTCCATATCGACGTGGATCCTGCGGAGATCGGGAAAAATGTGGGCCCCACCATTCCCATAGTGGGAGATGCAAAGCACATCTTCAGTGACATTGAGAGCATGGAGCTTAAGATGGATACCGGTCAGTGGCTTGACACCTTAAGATCCTACAGGAAGCTGCCGGGGGGCAGAAAGGCTCCCGAAGCCTTTGTGGATCCGGCGGAATTCATAAGAAAGCTTTCCACCTCCATGGAGGATGATTTCATTTATGTTGCGGATGTGGGACAGAATCAGATCTGGTCCTGCAGGAACGTGAATGTGAGGGAGGGTAGGTTTTTCACCTCCGGAGGTATGGGAACCATGGGCTATTCCATTCCCGCAGCCATAGGGGCAAAAAAAGCGGATCAGGCAAGACAGGTTGTGGCTGTCTGCGGAGACGGGGGATTTCAGATGTCCATGTGCGAGCTTGCGGTGATCAAACAGGAAAAGCTTTCCGTCAAGGTGGTGGTCCTTAAGAACAACTATCTTGGAATGGTGAGGGAGTTCCAGCATTTTAATTTAAATGACAACTACGAGATGGTGGATCTTCCGGACTATCCCGAGCTTTCCTTCCTTGCAAAGGCATATGACATGAAATACGTTAAGCTTGACAAAAAGGAGAACATGGACTCAGCCATCAGGGAATTTTTGGAAAATGACGAAGCGGTGCTCATGGAGGTTGTGATCGATCCCATGGATACCGTAAGATACGCAAGCCACTGAGGCAGTAACTATTCTACAAGGAGATCACAATGAAAAAGATTTATTCGGTTTTGGTGGAAAACAGATCCGGCGTACTTTCAAAGGTTTCCGGTCTTTTTGCCAGAAGATGCTTCAATATCGAAAGCCTGGCGGTGGGGGCAACGGATGACCCCGATGTGTCCGTCATGACCATAGTGTCAGGGGGCGATGAAAGGACCATAGAGCAGATCGAAAAGCAGCTCAATAAGAAGCTTGATGTCATTAAGGTGAAGACCTTTGACGAGGACATGAGCGTAAGCCGTGAGCTTATGCTGGTCAAGGTAAAATACAATAAGAGCAACCGCCGTGAGATCATGGAGATCGTGGATGCCATGAAGGCTGAGATCGTGGATATGTCCCAGACCATGATGATGATCCAGATCTGTGACAGACCTGAAAGAACCGCCATGCTCATAAAGCTCCTGGCCTCTGTATCCATCGTTGAGACAGCAAGAACCGGCACCCTTGCCCTTTCAAAATGCAGCTGTGAATGAGTAAAAGTCACCCCCTTTTCCGGGAAAATGACAGGGATGATACCGTAAAACGGATCCCCTTAAGGATCAGATCCGTAAGCTTTGACAGGAGAAGGGCTGCAAGGGATATCACAAGGAGGGTGACGAAGAAATAGAGGATGCTGAAGGCAAAGGTCACCTCTTTTCCCGTAAACAGCGTGATCATCTTCTGTATGACGACATGATGTATCAGAAAGATGGGATATGAATATCTGCTGAAAAAGCCTGTGACAAGATCATAGGCTTTTCTCTTTTTAAGGTGTCCGTCAAGGAAGGAAGACAGGAAGGTAAGCAAAATGTAAATGGAGGCCGAAAGGATGGGGGTAAGGATCAGGGTTCCTGCCGGAAGAGGGACAAAAAGGATCAGTATGGACAGGATCAGGCTTAAGGAAAAGGAAAGATAAGAGGCCTTTCCTGTCATAAGGCTTTTGTTGTACCTCATGAGCAGCATTCCGATCCAGAAGGACATCAGACAGGTTATGATGTTGATGTTATCAGAGATCTGCACCCATGAATTGTAGGGCGCCATAAAGGGTATCAGCCGCCTTCCCGTGTTCAGGGAAAAGAGAAGGAGGATGAGTGTTGAAAACAAAACGGGGTGCTTTTTCATTCCCCACTGGAGAAGGGGATAGAGGATATAGAGCATGATGATGGCTCCGAGGAACCATTCGCCTATGGTATAGTAGTTAAGCCCCCTGTAGAGGAAATATCCGTCCATGCCGAAGAGGGTGTATAAGAGCTTTATATAGGGCCCTCCCCAGTTGTAGAGGAAATTAAAGGAATAGACGTTCATGAGATAGCAGATGAACCAGCCCACATAGAACATGGGAAAAATGGACATAAAGCGTTTCAGATAGAAGCTGAGGACACCGTTCTTTCCCGAAAAGCCGGAGAGTCTGTCCTCCCAGTTGTAGTATAGGGAGGAGCCGGAAAGCATAAAAAACAGCGACACAAAAAGTGCCCCCCAGGTTCCGTTTGCATGCAGCATGAAATATACCGGATCACCGCCAACTCCGTACTGGATGAAGGCATAGCTGTAGTGAAAAAACACGATCACCAGCATTGAAACGGCCCGCATCAGATCAAATTCGTTTTTTCTTGCTTTTTTCATATGAAACATAATATTCCATTTTTTATACCAATGCAACGAAAGCCAAGTTAAACCTGCATTATTTGCCCGAGCCACCCGACTCCATCAGCATGCTTTGCCCCTCGTGGCCCGGAACTTAAACAGTAACACTACCGGCATAATTGACATGGAAATATCCGCCATCCTGGTGTATCATTAAAAGGATCGGAAAAAATGATTCGGCTATTTTTACGGGTGAAGGTTTTATGAGTTTTCGAAATGAAAGACAGAAGATCCTCATCACCGATGATTCGGAGATAAACAGGATGATCCTTAAAAACATCCTGGAGGAGGATTACGATATCTATGAGGCGGAGGACGGAAACCGGGCACTTGAGGTGATCGCGGAGCACAAGGGAACGATCGATCTGATCCTTTTGGACTGTGTGATGCCCAATAAGGACGGCTTTCAGGTCTTAAGCGACCTTAAAAGGCACTGGTGGAGGGAGGATATTCCCGTGGTCATGATCTCCGCAGAAGACGATCAGGCCTTTATCATGAGAGCCTATAAGCTGGGAGCCTCCGACTATGTGACCAGACCCTTTAACGCCATGATCGTAAGGCGCCGGGTGGACAGCATAATCCGCATGCACATGAAGGAGCAGCAGCTTGCAGACATAGCGGCTGCCCAGATCATAGCAAGACACCAGAACAACAGCATGATGATCCACATTCTGGGAGGTATCGTGGAATTCAGAAACGGGGAGAGCGGTCTCCACATCATGCATGTTGAAGCCCTGACAGACATGTTCATGAGGGAACTTATGAGCATAAGCGACAAGTACCGCCTGACAAGCGGGGAAATGGCCATGATCACCACCGCGGCCGCCCTGCATGATGTGGGAAAGATCTCTGTTCCCTACAGCATCCTAAACAAGCCGGGCAGGTTTAATGAGGAGGAATTTGAGATCATGAAGGGTCATACCGTCGCAGGCTATGACATGCTCAATTCCATCGAAGCCTATAAGGACGATCCCCTGATCAGGATGTCCTCCCTGGTCTGCCGCTATCACCATGAACGCTTCGACGGCGGGGGCTATCCCGACGGACTTAAGGGTGATGACATACCCATTGCTGCCCAGATCGTTTCCGTTGCCGACTGCTATGATGCCCTGACCAGTAAAAGATGCTATAAGGATGCCATAAGCCACGAGGAGGCAGTCCGGATGATCCTTGACGGACAGTGCGGTCAGTTCAACCCCCTGCTCATAACCTGTCTTGAAAATCTTGCTGATACCATCCCGGAAAGGCTTGCGGATGCTGTTTCCTCAGACAGGCTTTTCGAAGAGGATATGCACAGACTTGTGGAAGAGACCCTGGAAGGCTGCAGCCTTACCCTGAGATCTTAAGTTACAGTGGAGGAAAGGGATGTTCAAAAACGACAGAAAGACCATAGGGATCTTTATTAACAGGGCCGAAAGGGCCGAACAGCATCAGCTGTGCAGATCCATTATCGAGGAAAATTCTGCCTGCGGATTTAACCTGATCTTTTTTTCTTCCTATGAGGTGCTGGAAAAACGCGGATCTGCGGAGGTTAAAGAAACGGTAATGGTGGATTTTGCTCCCCTTGACAGGCTCGATGCCTGCATCATCGTTTCGGAGACCTTTTCGGCAAGATCCTCCGGTCTCATCATTTCCGGGCTTAAGGCAAGATTTAAGGGACCCGTGATCACCTTAAAGGAGACGGGCCAGGGCTGCTACGGGATCCTTTCGGGTGAGGACAGGGGAGCCGGAACCTTAGTCCGCCACCTCTATTCCGAGCACAATGCCGTCAGGATTTGTTTTTTTGCGGATAATTCAGCCTTCAGGGAAAACCTAAGACGGGAGACCTTCTACCGTGACTCCATGGAAGACTGCGGGCTTCCGGTGGAAGAGGAGTTTATCTTCAGGTCGGATCCGGGGACAGACAGGGGTGAGCAGGCCTTTGAGTATTTCTTTAACAGTCTGGGGGACAGACCGGATGCGGTGATATGTGCAGATGACAATCTTGCCAGGGAATTTACCAATGCCGTTTTGGATCACGGTTTTCAGGTTCCGAAGGATGTTATGGTCTGCGGCTTTAACGACAGCTTTGAATCCAGGGAGTTTATCCCCAGGATCACCACAGTTGCCGATGATATCCGTGAAATGGCTCATGAAGCCATGAAGATGGTGAGGGATCTTCTTTCCGGAAGAGCCAGGGGGAAAAAGGTCATAGTACCGGCCCAGATGCACTACAGGGAAAGCTGCGGATGCGAGGTCTCGGACTTTAAGGATATTGAGGACTTTACGAGAAATCACTATCACATTCTGGATTCCATCGAAGACAGCCATGTCCAGCACAGCTTCTTTTCGGTGTGCATTGACGGCTGCGAGGATTTTGAGGAGATAAAGTCCGCCATAGGCGAAAACCTCTATCTTCTGGGGGATGTGGATGAGTTCTATCTCTCCCTTCTGGGGGAAAGGGAGGGGGATCTGAGGCATTTTAATGCCGAGATCACGGATACGGCAAGTCTTGAGCTTGCCTTTAAGGACGGAAGAAAGCTTATTACCGGGGAAATGGATTTTGACAGGAAAGAGCTGGTGCCGGAATGCCTTTTGGACGGAGGACAAAGTGTCTATTACCTGAGTCTTCTTCATAACAGGGACAAGATCTTCGGATTCACCCTTTTAAACTACAAGGATCCCTTAAGCAGGCTTAATTTCTTCCACAGCAACTGGAACATGACGGTGGGACTTGCCATAAACGAGTGCTTTTCCGAGCTCTACCTTAAGCTCCTCATTAAAAAGAACGAAGAAAGCAGCGTGACGGACTTCATGACCGGACTTCCCAACAGACGGGGTCTTGACAGGTTTATCGAAGAAAACTGGGAGGGCTGGAAGGAAGCATCAGCTGAGATCACCTTTATGACCATAGATCTGGACGGACTTAAATATATCAATGACAATTTCGGACACAAGGAGGGAGACTGGGCCATCAGCACTGCCGCAAGGATAGTAAGGGAGTGCTTAAAGGACAGGGGGTATGCCGCAAGAACGGGCGGTGACGAGTTTCTTGCCGTGGTCGAAGGCGGGGTTGAAGAGGGGGAAAAGATCAGAGAGTCGATCCTTTCGGGGATAGAAAACCTGAACAGGGATTCGGAGAAGGAATATCCCATGGCTGCATCCCTCGGCTTTTTCAGCACGGTGATAGGGGAGGACACCCTCTATGAGGACTGCCTGAAAAGGAGCGATGATGCCATGTATAAGGTCAAGCTGGAGCATAAGGCAAGAGTCGGATACAGGGGCAGATGATCCCCCGGCATTGACTTTTAAGTTTATTTTAATTAAGATAGATTATTGTTTTTCATAAAGCCTTTCCGGTTCGGGGGCTGAAGGGTAACGGAGGATTCACAATGCAGATCAAGGTTTTTCAGCTTCTTGTTGATAATACTTCAGGCGTTTTGAGCCGTATCTCCGGTCTTTTTTCAAGACGGGGCTATAACATCGAAAGCATCACAGCCGGGCAGACATCGGATCCCAGATACACAAGGATAACCATCGTGGCCTCCGGTGATGACGAGATCTTAGAGCAGATCGAAAAGCAGGTCAGGAAGCTTACGGATGTCAGGAACATTAAGGAGCTTAAAAGCGACAGCTCAGTCTATCGCGAGCTCTGTCTCCTAAAGGTAGAGGCTGATTCGGAAATGAGACAGAAGATCGTTTCCATTGTCGACATCTTCAGGGCAAACATCATTGATGTGGATGCCGATTCCCTGGTGATCGAGCTCACCGGAAACCAGGGAAAGATCGAGGCCTTCATCAATCTTATGAAGGACTACAACATTCTGGAGATCGCAAGAACCGGTATTGCCGGCCTTTCAAGGGGCACGAAGGAAGTGGTACATCTGCCCTGAAGCAGAAGATTTTTTTACACAGCAGGGTCATATCCGGAGTATTTCCGGTTTTGATAAATTAACACTAAAGGAAGCAGGCTAAGCCTGCGCGGAAAGGAAGAAAAATGGAATTAAACGACAAGAACCCCATTTATTACCAGAACGACTGTAACCTGTCCCTTCTTGATTCAAAGACCATAGCCATAATCGGCTACGGAAGCCAGGGACATGCGCAGGCTCTCAACTTAAAGGACTCGGGCTGCAATGTTATAATCGGTCTTTATGAAGGATCAAAGTCCTGGAAGAGGGCTGAGGAGCAGGGCTTTAAGGTTTATACCGCAGCCGAGGCCGCAAAGCTTGCAGACATCATCATGATCCTCATCAACGATGAGAAACAGGCAAAACTCTACAAAGAGTCCATCGAGCCGAATCTTGAGCCGGGCAACATGCTTATGTTCTCCCACGGCTTCAACATTCATTTCAAGCTCATCAAGCCTCCCAAGGAGGTGGATGTGACCATGATCGCTCCCAAGGCACCGGGTCACACGGTTCGTTCCGAGTATCAGGCAGGAAAGGGTACTCCCTGTCTTATAGCCGTTGAGCAGGACTACACCGGAAAGGCAAAGGACATTGCCCTTGCATATGCTCTCGGGATCGGCGGAGCAAGAGCCGGAGTTCTTGAGACCAACTTCCGCACCGAGACAGAGACCGACCTCTTCGGTGAGCAGGCAGTTTTATGCGGCGGTGTCTGCGCACTTATGCAGGCAGGCTTTGAGACTCTTGTGGAAGCCGGATATGATCCCAGGAATGCGTATTTTGAGTGTATCCATGAGATGAAGCTCATCGTTGACCTGATCTATCAGTCGGGCTTTGCCGGAATGAGATATTCCATTTCAAATACTGCAGAATACGGTGACTACATCACGGGACCCAAGATCATTACAGAGGATACAAAGAAGGCAATGAAGCAGATCCTCAAAAACATCCAGGACGGATCATTTGCAAAGGACTTCCTGCTTGATATGTCAGAAGCCAGCGGACAGGTTCACTTCAATGCCCTTCGCCAGAAGGCGGCAGAGCATCCCGCAGAGAAGTACGGTGCTGAGATCAGGAAGCTCTACAGCTGGTCGGATGAGGACAAGCTCATCAATAACTGAGATAATACTGATGTTACAGCTTTCGAAGCCCCACCGGGCTCGAAAGCTGTAACAGTGATTTATAAGGAGATTTCAGACATGGGAATGACTATGACCCAGAAGATACTGGCGGCACATTCGGGAGAAAAGGAGCTTAAGGCCGGTCAGCTCATTGAGGCTGATCTGGATCTGGTTCTGGGAAATGACATCACGACTCCCGTTGCCATAAACGTCATGGAGGGTTTTAAGAAGGATTCTGTTTTTGATAAGGACAGGATCGCTCTTGTCATGGATCATTTCATACCTAACAAGGACATAAAATCCGCCGAGAACTGCAAGTGCTGCCGGGAATTTGCGGCAAAGCATGAGATCACCAACTATTTTGACGTGGGGAGCATGGGTATAGAGCATGCACTGCTTCCCGAAAGCGGCCTGACTGTTGCCGGAGACTGCATAATCGGAGCGGATTCACATACCTGCACCTACGGTGCGCTGGGTGCATTTTCAACAGGAGTGGGTTCCACCGATATGGCTGCGGGAATGGCTACGGGAAAGGCCTGGTTCAAGGTTCCCGGAGCCATCAGGTTCAATCTCACCGGAAAACCCTCCGAGTGGGTTTCGGGAAAGGATGTGATCCTTCACATAATCGGAATGACGGGCGTTGACGGCGCTCTTTACAGGTCAATGGAATTTACCGGAGACGGCATCAGATACCTTTCCATGGACGACAGGTTTACCATCGCCAACATGGCGATCGAGGGCGGTGCCAAAAACGGCATCTTCCCTGTTGATGAAGAAGCGGAAAACTACATGAAGGAGCATTCGAAGAGGCCCTGGAAGAAATTTGAGGCCGATGCGGATGCCGAATATGATGAAGAATATACGATAGACTTAAGCAGCCTCAAAAGCACGGTGGCCTTTCCCCACCTGCCTTCAAACACAAAGACGGTGGATGAGATCGGTGAGAAGATCAGGATAGACCAGGCGGTGATCGGCTCCTGCACCAACGGCAGGATCTCGGACCTGAGGACAGCCGCAAAGCTGCTTGAGGGCAGGAAGGTTGCAAAAAATGTAAGGTGCATAATAATTCCCGCCACCCAGAAGATCTACCTTCAGGCGCTGGAGGAGGGGCTCATAAAGACCTTTATCGAAGCAGGCGCCATTGTTTCAACTCCCACCTGCGGACCCTGTCTGGGAGGCTATATGGGCATACTCGCTGCGGGAGAAAGGTGCATATCCACCACCAACAGGAATTTTGTCGGAAGGATGGGTCATGTGGATTCCGAGATCTATCTTTCAAGTCCTGCAGTTGCCGCCCAGTCGGCTGTTGCGGGATATATTACGGCACCGGGTGCATAGGAAAAGAGCCCGGGGCTCTGGTATGGAGGTTTTAGTATGAACGTTAAGGGCAGTGTTTTCAAGTATAAGGACAATGTGGATACGGATGTCATCATACCTGCCAGATATCTTGCCATACAGGATAAAAAGGAACTGGCTTCACATTGTATGGAGGACATAGACCGGGATTTTGTTAAAAAGGTCAAAACAGGCGACATGATCGTTGCCGGGAAGAATTTCGGCTGCGGATCCTCCAGGGAGCATGCTCCCATGGTGATAAAGGAATCCGGTGTCAGCTGCGTCATTGCAGAGACCTTCGCCAGGATCTTTTACAGAAATGCGATAAACATAGGTCTTCCCATCATCGAATGCAGGGAAGCGTCATTGAAGATAGAAGCAGGCGACACGGTGGAGGTGGATTTCGATTCGGGAAGGATCACTGATGTCACCAGGAATGAAACCTATCAGGGTCAGCCTTTCCCTGAATTCATGCAGAAGATAATCAAGGCGCAGGGACTTGTGAACTATATCAACGGAGATATGTGATGAGTATTCTTCAGGCGATCTTACTGGGCTTTATCCAGGGGGTGACGGAATTTCTTCCGATCTCATCCTCGGGACATCTGGCTCTGATACAGAAAATCTTTCAGATAGATATTGGAGGAGGGGTTCTCTTTGATGTCCTGCTCCATTTCGGAACCCTGGTTTCCATCTGCGTGGTCTTCAGAAAGGATATAGTCCTTCTGATAAAGGAATTCTTCGGGATGGTGGCCGATCTTTTCAGGCGGATCAGGGATCCCTATATCGTGGTGATCAATTCCTCCTACCGCAAGTTTGTCCTTATGATCATCGTAAGCACCATACCCACCGGGGTTCTTGGCGTGGTGGCCAAGGACTTCGTCGAATATGCCTCAGGTTCCCTTCTGATCATCGGGATCTGTCTCATTGTGACAGCCATAGTTCTCTTCCTTGCGGATATGGCAGGAGACGGAAAAAAGGGGGCAAAGAGTGCCACCTACCTGAATGCCTTTGAGGTGGGCATGGCACAGGGCGTTGCGACCCTTCCGGGTCTTTCAAGAAGCGGCCTGACACTTGCCGCCAGCCTTCTTTGCGGCTTCAAGCGTGAGTTCGCGGTTAAGTATTCCTTCATAATGTCAATTCCTGCCGTCCTTGGGGCGGTTGTGCTGGAGATCAGGGACATAGACAAGGGTGATTTCGGCGGGGGCATGATCCTGAATTCCCTTGCAGGCATGGCTGTAGCCGGTCTTGTGGGCTTCATTGCCTTAAAGGTTATGATAGCCGTGGTCAAGAACAGGAAATATATCATCTTTTCAATATACTGTTTCGTAGTCGGAATTATAGCAATAGTAGCGAATTTTATTCTTAAGTAGATATGGCACAGAAAAAGACGGATAAGTCCGCGGCAAAGAAGAGCACCTCAGGTTCCGGTGCTTCTAAGACTGCGGCTAAAAAATCCTCCCAGGCAAGGACTTCTTCGTCTAAGAAGGGTACTGCCGCAAAAAGCGGTGCCGCTTCAAAAAAGAGCTCCGCTTCGGCAAAGAGTTCATCTTCAAAGAAGACGGCAAAGCCCGGAGGAAGAAAAAAACCGGATAAGGATATAGAGTTGATCGAAAATGGTAAAAGAAGGGCGGATGATCCCTCGGGCTTTATGATGGGCAGGGAGATAACGGTTCTTCTTCTTTTTGCGTTTTCGGTTTTGCTGATACTGGGATTCTTTAACCTGACCGGCACTGCAGGCAGGGTTGTAAACAATATTCTCTTCGGTCTGTTCGGATCCGGAGCATTTGTTTTCCCCTTTGTCTTCTTTATCGTCAGCGCCCTTCTCATCGTTAATGAACGGAGCAGACAGGCGGTGGAAAAGTCCTGCGCCATATTCTTTTTGTATTTGGATCTGGTCCTGCTTTTTGCCTTTGGATGGAATTCCGATTTTGAGACCAGAAGGGCGGGCTATGCCGGAGATCCGTTTTACAACTATTCCGTGGAATATAAGCAGGGCGGGGGTTTCATTGGCGGACATATCCTGAGCCTGCTCCTTAATCTTACGGGTCATTTCGGAGTGATAGTCATCATGATCACACTTGCTGTGATCTGCCTTGTCATAATGACAAAAAAATCCATAGTACGTTTCGTGACTGAGGGCTCAAGGGCGGCTGCGGTTTCCGTGCGGGATACGGCCTATGATGCCTATGAAGGCCTGGAAGAAAGAAGGAACAGACGCCATGAGCGCACAGGCAGGGTGATCCACGGAAGAAAACAGGTCACCGGAAACTACATGGAAAACCTTAATCTCAGCAATGACAGAGGGCTTTACAGTGATGAGATGAGGGAGCTTTCAACCGGGGAGGAGGATTTTGAGGATCCTTCCGGCGGGGATATCTATTCCGATCAGGCTGCCGAAGAGTTTTACCGGAACCGGGCCGATGGGGAATTCTACCGGAAACAGGAAAAACAGGGACTTAACAGGACCACAGGCCACAGGGGAGCCCCGGAAGAGCCGGAAGAAGAGCTGGATCTTGAAGAACTTTCAAGGAACATCGAAAACAGGGTTTTTGATGAAAAGGATAAGGCACCCCTGATATTCGGAGGGGATATCATTCCCGTGGTAAGACCGGTCAGGGAGATCATTTCCGAGGATAAGTACAGGGAAGATGAGGTGGATCTCTACCCTGATGAAGAGATATCCAGGGGACTGGAGCTCTACCCGAAGAATATGAGGTCAGGGGGTGAGGCAAAATCCGGGGAGGAAAAATATCCGGAGGGGAAATTCTCCGGGGAGAGCTTTCCGGAGCAGAATTTCCGGGAAGAGGATGATCATCCGGAGGAGGAGTTTAACCGCGGGATAGAGGTATACCCGAAGGATGTAAGGATCCGTGACGAGGATCCGTATCCCGAAGATCCGTATCCCGATGAGGAAGTTCCTCAGAGAACCCTGCAGAAAAATATATATGACAGCTTTGGGGAAAAAGAGACACAAAACGAGGAGACCTTCCCTGAAGAAACAAGGGAGGCTGAGACCATCGGGGAAGTATCCGGCGATGAAGACAGGGACCGGGATATTTTCAGGGTCTTTGAGCATACCGAAAAGGAATTTGAAGAACTTGACAGGGAAAGAAGGGAGTCTGATCCTTCCCTTAAAAAGAGACCGGTGGCATCATCTTCTGTCCCGGAGGGGATAGTTGTCAATGAAGATCAGGGGGCTCCTTTGGACTATATCCTGCCCAGACCTTCAATGCTGGAAAAGGGAAATAAGCAGGCGGGTTCTGACAGGGAAGAGATAAGAGAGGTTTCCGAAAAGCTTAAGGAGACCCTCTCAAGCTTTGGAGTCAACATTAAGATCACCGATGTCAACTGCGGACCCACCGTAACAAGATATGAATTTCAGCTTGAAAGAGGGGTCAAGGTTTCAAAGATCCTGGGTCTTACGGATGATATCAAGCTGGCTCTTGCTGCGGAAAATATCAGGATAGAAGCTCCCATCCCGGGAAAGAGCGCAGTGGGGATAGAGGTTCCCAACAGGACCGTTTCTCCCGTAATGCTGAGGGATCTGTTTGAATCAAGGGAATTTATCGAGGCACCCTCAAAGCTTTCCTTTGCCGTGGGCAAGGACATCGGAGGACAGGTGGTGGTCTTTGACATAGCAAAAATGCCTCATGTCCTGATCGCCGGTGCCACGGGAGCCGGAAAATCTGTCTGCATAAATACCATCATAATGAGCATCCTCTTTAAGGCAAGGCCGGATGAGGTCAAGCTCATCATGATAGACCCCAAGGTGGTGGAGCTGTCCATATATAACGGCATTCCCCATCTGCTGATCCCTGTTGTGACAGACCCCCAGAAGGCCGCAGGAGCCCTTCAGTGGGGAGTTAACGAAATGGACAGGCGCTACAACGTCTTCGCCGAAAAAGCCGTCAGGGATCTTAAGGGCTATAATGCCAAGGCACAAAGAGAGGGGCTTGAGGTAATGCCTCAGCTTGTCATAATCGTTGACGAGCTGGCGGATCTTATGATGACTGCAAAGAATGATGTGGAAAATGCCATAGTAAGGCTTGCCCAGAAGGCCAGGGCAGCAGGCATCCACCTCATAATAGCGACCCAGCGTCCCTCAGTGGATGTGATCACAGGTCTCATCAAGGCAAACATGCCAAGCCGTGTTGCCTTCACCGTTACGAGCGGTACGGATTCCAGGACCATCCTGGATACGGTGGGAGCGGAAAAGCTTCTGGGAAAGGGCGACATGCTCTTTTATCCTGTGGGCTATCCCAAGCCTGCCCGTGTGCAGGGAGCCTTTGTTTCGGATTCGGATGTTGAAAAAGTGGCCGAATTCATAAGAAACCAGAAAAAGGAAGGAACGGACTCCTCAGCGGAGATAGCAGAGCAGATAGAGCAGCATGTGAAAAACCAGGGGTCGGGCTCTACGCAGGCCCAGGAGGCGGAATCAAATGAGGGTGACGAACTCTTCTGGGAGGTTGCTGCTTTTGTGGTGGATTTAGACAAACCGAACGTGTCGGTCAGCCTTCTGCAAAGACGGTTCAGACTCGGCTTCAACAGGGCTGCAAGGATCATGGACGAGCTTCACGAGGCCGGGATCGTAGGCGAGGAGGCGGGCACCAAAGGACGGGCCATAATCATGGACAGGCAGAAATTTGAACAGATGAGAGAGGAAGAGCTATGAAAAGTGATATAGAGATTGCCAGGGAGGCAGAGATCCTGCCCATAAAGGATGTTGCGGTGAAACTGGGGATCCCGGAGGATGAGCTGGAATTTTACGGAAAATACAAGGCTAAGCTTTCCGAAGGATTTTTAAGGAGCATTAAGGACAGGAAGTCCGGAAGGCTTATTCTGGTCAGCGCCGTTAATCCCACTCCCGCAGGAGAGGGCAAGACCACTGTGACCATCGGTCTGGGACAGGCCTTTAACAGGCTTGGGAAGAAGGCGGTCATAGCTTTAAGGGAACCTTCCCTTGGACCCTGCTTCGGGGTCAAGGGCGGGGCAGCCGGGGGAGGAATGAGCCAGGTCATCCCCATGGATGAACTCAATCTTCACTTTACGGGAGACTTTCATGCCATAACTTCGGCAAACAACCTGCTTGCCGCAATGGTGGACAATCATATCCATCAGGGAAATGAACTGAACATAGACATGAGAAGGATAGTCATAAAGAGGTGTCTTGACCTTAACGACAGGGCTCTGAGGAATGTTGTGGTGGGTCTTGGGGAAAAGAGTGACGGCTTTGTCAGGGAGGATCACTTTACCATAACCGTGGCCAGCGAGGTCATGGCTGTCTTCTGCCTGTCAGAGGATCTTAAAGACTTAAAATCCCGTCTTGAAAGGATCATAGTTGCCTATGACCTTAAGGGTGATCCCGTTTATGCGAAGGATCTGGGGGCGGTGGGTGCCATGACGGCACTTTTAAAGGATGCCATTAAGCCTAATTTGGTGCAGACTCTGGAGCACACTCCCGCCCTGGTTCACGGAGGACCCTTTGCCAACATAGCCCACGGCTGCAACTCCGTCAGGGCCACAAAGGCGGCTTTGAAGCTGGGAGATTACTGCATAACGGAGGCCGGCTTCGGAGCGGATCTGGGAGCGGAAAAATTCTTTGATATAAAATGCGTGCAGGCCGGCTTAAAGCCGGATGCCGTTGTTCTGGTAGTGACCGTCAGAGCCTTAAAATATAACGGAGGGGTCAAAAAGGAAGACCTTAACAGGCCTGACATGGAAGCCCTTAAAAGAGGGGCGGCAAACCTTTTGGGTCACATTGAAAATCTTAAGAAATACAACATACCGGTCATAGTTGCCGTAAATTCGTTTTTCACGGATACGAAAGAGGAGACGGAATATGTCCTGGAGCTTGCAAAAAAAGAGGGCTGCAGGGCTGAGGTTACAAAAGCCTTCGAGGCAGGGGGAGAGGGGTCAAAGGAGCTGGCCCTGAGTGTCATGGATGCCATAGCCGAAAGGGGAGACTCAGGCTTTAAGCCTCTTTACAAGGCAGACCTTCCAATAAAGGAGAAGATCTGCAGGATAGCAAAAGAGATCTACGGAGCTGAAAAGGTCAACTTTTCGAAGAAGGCGGAAAATGAGATCGGCAGGCTTGAAAAGGCAGGTCTTTCAGACTGCCCTGTCTGCATGGCAAAGACCCAGTATTCTTTTTCCGACGACCCGTCACTTCTGGGACGACCCCGGGGCTTTGAGCTTAATGTCAGGGATGTTTATGTTTCCAACGGGGCGGGCTTTGTTGTTGCCTTAACCGGTCAAATCATGACAATGCCGGGACTGCCGAAGGTTCCCGCTGCAACAGGGATTGACGTTGATGATGATGGTTTTATAACAGGTTTGTTCTAAAGGGGGCATATGCTTTGTCCGAACTGTAAAACCGAGATCCCGGAGGGAAAGATGTATTGTCCGTCCTGCGGACATGCCATCCAGATAGTTCCGGATTTTGAACCTGATATAGAAGATAAGATTGAGATCAGAACCGATGAGATCAAGGACCTGATGGGGGATAAGCCCGGGCAGGATCCCCTGGGGCAGACGAAGGAGATCGGGAGCTCAGAGCCGAAGAAGGATTCTTCGGAGGAAAGCACAGCTCTGCAGCGGATAGAGGAAAGAAGAAAGCAGCGGTCTGCAAAGAAGATCTCAGTCAGGATGAAGGTCCTGTCTTTTATACTCGTTGCGGCCATGGCAACAGCCATGTTTATTGTTGTACGCTCAAGGATCAGGGACAGGTATTCAGTTCATATCAGGGCGGCAGTTGCCCACATGGCAGAAGAGGACTACAAAAGCGCCTATGATGAATATCTGGCGGCTTCACAAAAAGAGGACATTACGGATGAATCCTATGTGGAGGCCATGCTTGGAGCCTCGGATGCTGCCTTCTACGGCGGAGATGATGAAGAGGCTGTAAGGATACTGAAGGAGGTTCTTGAAAAGGAACCCGAGAGTATTGAGACCTATGAAAAGCTTATAAAAATATATGAGTCAGAGGATGATCTGCTTTCAGTGAACGATCTGATCGCATCCTGTCCTGTTTCTTCAATATATGAAAAATACAAGGAGTATCTCATCCTTCCTCCCCAGTTTTCCCAGGGAGGAGGACAGTATGAGGAGGATGTGGCCCTGGAACTTGAGGCTACGGACGGGGTTTCGGATATTTTTTATACCATCGACGGCAGCATTCCGGATGAAAACTCCACGAAATATACAGGCCCCATTGTCCTGTCCGAGGGCAGCTTCATAATCTCGGCTGTCTGCAGGAACGGGCATGGCTACTTAAGCCCCGTGGTGTCGGAGGAATTCACCATAGTCTATGATAAGCCCGATTCTCCCTCTGTCACCCCGGAAGAGGGAAAAAAGTCCTTGCCCGAGCAGATCAGGGCCGAAGCACCGGCAGGCTGCAGGATTTTCTATACCTCAGACGGATCGGAGCCGGACGGGGAAAGTACCGAATATGAGGGGGAGATCCCCATGCCTTTGGGAAAGAGCAGGTTCAGGTTTATTGCCGTGGATGAAAAGGGAAGAGTCAGCGAGGAGAAGGATGTCTCCTATGACCTTAAGATGGCGGCTGCCTTTTCGCCTCAGGACGGGATAAACTACCTGATCATGACTCTGTTTAATGCAGGGACCCTTTCGGATATCGAAGGCCACGCACCGGGACTTGACGGTGTCTTTTCCTATCGCTGCGACAGCTGCTATGCATCGGGAGACAGGATCTACTACCTTCTCTACGAGGTCTATAAATCCGGCGGGGAAAAGAAGGAGACCGGCAATATTTATGCTCTCGACTTTAAGACCCTGGAGCTGTACAGGGCCAGACGGGGGGATGACGGAAACTTCACCTTTGAGATGTATTATTAGATAGGGCGGATTTTACTACACCCATTAACATGTGGTATTATACTTAAGGCTGACGGCAGAACTCTTTTTGGCCTGTCCTTTACTGTGCCGGGTTTGACTGCCGGAGGCTTAAAAAACGATATGCCAGTTCATTTACTGTAAATTTGTCTGACCCTCATTTTGAAGATATGGAACGGATCGGTGCAGGATCCGGTTAAAGAGGAGTAATGATATGCAGCTATTAAAAGACAGGATATTAGCGGAAGCGGTGGCGGTGAACGATGATATCATCCGTGTCGGCAGCTTCATCAATCACCAGGTGGATCCGGTACTCATGAAGGCCATAGGTGAAGAAATTGCCCGGCATTTTGAAAAGAGCAAGGTGACAAAGGTGGTGACGATAGAAAGCTCGGGGATCGCACCTGCTCTCTACACTGCCGAAACTCTTAACGTACCCATGATCATTCTGAAAAAACAGCCGTCAAAGGTCTTAAACGGTGATCTCTACCACACGATGATAACCTCATATACCAAGGGCACCAACTATGAGTTGACCCTGGCTACGGAATTCTTAAATGAAAACGACCATGTTCTCATAGTGGATGATTTTCTGGCAAACGGAGAAGCGGCCACGGGAGCCATCAGGCTCCTTCGCATGGCACATGCCACAGTTGCCGGAGTGGGGATCCTTATTGAAAAATCCTTCCAGCCGGGAAGGGAAAAGCTTGAAAGAGCGGGGGTTGAGGTTTATTCCCTCGTCCGGATAGCAAAGCTTGGAAAAGACAGAGTGGAATTTCTGCAGTAATATGCATCTGACGATCCCCGGCATGCCGGATCTTTCCTTCCGGTGTTTTTTACCCGGATCAGGGTCGGGCTTTTTAAGAAGGGGGTCAGACAGAGATTTTGTTCCACAGAGGAGGAGATTATGAAAAAAGTCGTTAAATTCGGCGGCAGCTCACTGTCAAGCGCCGAACAGTTTGCCAAGGTAAAGGAGATCATAGATTCCGACCCTGACAGACGCTTTGTCGTGCCTTCGGCTCCGGGGAAAAGGAACCCCAAAGACACCAAGGTCACGGACATGCTCTATGCCTGCTATGATAAGGCACAAAGAGGTGAGGATTTCAAAAAGGATCTGAGGGACATCAGGGACCGCTTTCAGAGGATCATTGATGGTCTTCACTTAAAGACAGATCTGAGCGGCGAATTCAGAACCATTGAAGAAATGTTCAATAAAAAGGCCGGGGAGGATTATGCAGCCTCCCGGGGGGAATACTTAAACGGCATCATCATGGCTGACTACCTCAAGGCCTCCTTCATAGATTCCGCAAAGGTGATCTTCTTCAGGGAGGACGGAGAATTTGATCATGAAAGGACAAACAGAACCCTGGGGGAAGTCTTAAAAGATGCCGACAGGGCAGTCATCCCGGGCTTTTACGGAAGCCTTCCCGACGGAAGGGTAAAGACCTTTTCCAGGGGAGGATCGGACATCACCGGATCCATCGTTGCAAGAGCCGTAAAGGCGGATGTCTATGAAAACTGGACGGATGTTTCGGGAGTCCTTGTTGCAGATCCCGGCATAGTTGATGATCCTGAGGTCATTGACATCATAACCTATAAGGAACTGAGGGAGCTTTCCTACATGGGAGCCACGGTGCTTCATGAAAATGCCATCTTCCCGGTCCGGATCGAGGGAATCCCCATCAATATAAAAAATACCAATGCTCCCGATGAAAAGGGAACCTGGATAGTCCAGAGCACGGGACAGAAGGCAAGATTCACCATCACGGGTATAGCCGGGAAAAAGGGCTTCTGCTCCGTAAATATCGAAAAGGACAAGATGAACACCGAGGTGGGATTTGGAAGGAAGGTTCTTCAGGCCTTCGAGGATAACGACATATCCTTTGAGCATATGCCTTCGGGGATCGACACCATGACAGTGCTGGTGCACCAGGATGAGTTCATGCACAAGGAGCAGAACGTAGTGTCCCAGATCAACAGGCTGACCCATCCAGACAGCATTGAGATCGAATCCGACCTGGCACTCATAGCGGTGGTGGGAAGATGCATGAAGTCCTCAAGGGGAACGGCCGGGAGGATCTTTTCTGCCCTTGCCCATTCGAATGTGAACGTGAAGATGATCGACCAGGGATCCTCGGAGCTGAACATAATAATCGGAGTGACGAACGACGATTTCGAAACGGCCATTAAAGCGATCTACAGTATTTTCGTTCTGGCCGAGCTTTAACCCGGTGTCATCACAGGGTTTTCTGCTGCCGTGCCTTTTGCACAGCACTGCAAAAGCGGATATCCGCAGACATTTAGTCAGATATAAATCAAGGATAATATAAGGAGGAATGTAATGTTTGAGATATTGAAGTCGGAGCTGCTGACCGACAATATCCTGAGGCTTGTCGTAAATGCGCCGAATGTGGCACATGCCTGTCAGCCGGGACAGTTTCTGATCGTGCGTACCGATGAGTACAGTGAAAGGATTGCACTGACCATCTGCGATTTTGACCGGGAAAAGGAAACCGTTACCTTAGTGCTTCAGGCTGTCGGGGCATCAACCTATAAGATGCTTCAGCTTAAGGAGGGAGACCGCTTTGCGGATGTTGTGGGACCTTTGGGCAGACCCTCCGATTTTGTGAATGAGGATATTGATGAGCTTAAAAAGAAGAAGTATCTCTTCGTGGCAGGAGGAGTGGGAACTGCTCCGGTCTATCCCCAGATCAGGTGGCTTAAGGAAAAGGGTGTGGATTTCGATGTGATCGTCGGAACAAAAAGCCATGACACCCTGATCCTTGAAAAGGAGATGGAGGAGGTGGCAGGAGACAGCCTCATCATCACCACAGATGACGGATCCTACAAAAGAAAGGGAATGGTGACTGCAGTCATCGAGGATCTTGTGAAAAATGAGGGACGCCATTACGATGTCTGTGTGGCCATAGGACCCATGATCATGATGAAATTTGTGGTAAAGCTTACAAAGGAGCTCGGCATACCCACGATAGTTTCCATGAACCCCATTATGGTGGACGGAACGGGAATGTGCGGAGCCTGCCGTCTTATGGTGGGAGACGAGGTTAAATTTGCCTGCGTCGACGGACCTGAATTTGACGGCTTCCTCGTGGACTTTGACGGTGCCATGAAGAGGATGGCCTTATATAAGACCGAAGAGGGAAGGAAGTTCCTTGAGATGAAGGAAGGAAAGACCCATAAGGGAAACTGCGGATAATGTTCAGTCCCGAGCCACGAGCGACAAGGCATGCTGATGGAGTCGAGTGGCTACGGGCAAATATGTAGATTTAGCAGGTTCGGCACCATTGCCGAAGGCAATTCTCATGTGCCGAACCCGTTACTGTTTACGTGGTCTGGTTGACCACGTAAACAGTAACAAACTGCGGACATTAAGTCTGAAGCGGCACCGGCCGGCAGACTGAGCCTGGCGGTTTAACCATCATTAAATATATTCGGAGAAGAAAAATGAGTGAGATCAATACAGATGTAAAGGTAAGGGTTCCTGTCCGCGAGCAGGATCCGAAGGAAAGAGCAAAGAATTTTGAAGAGGTATGCCTGGGCTATAACAGGGATGAGGCAATGGCTGAGGCAAAAAGATGCCTTAACTGCAAAAAGCCCTTCTGCGTGGAGGGTTGTCCCGTTGGGATAAACATTCCGGGCTTCATTGAAAAGATAAAGGAGGGGGATTTCGAGGCTGCCTCAGAGATCATTGCAAAGAGCAGCTCGCTTCCTGCAGTCTGCGGAAGGGTCTGCCCCCAGGAGTCCCAGTGTGAGGGCGTTTGTGTCAGGGGGAAGATGGGGGATCCCGTTTCCATAGGTAAGCTTGAAAGATTCACGGCGGACTGGGCCAGGGAGAATAATATAAAACCCTCCGTCAGTGCACAGAAGAAAAATAAGAAGGTTGCTGTGGTGGGAGCCGGTCCTTCAGGTCTCACCTGCGCAGGGGATCTTGCAAAGATGGGATATGATGTTACCATTTTTGAGGCTCTTCATAAGCCCGGCGGAGTTCTTGTTTACGGTATTCCGGAGTTCAGACTTCCGAAGGACAGGGTTGTGGAGCCTGAGATCGAAAACGTGAAGGCTCTGGGAGTTGAGATAAAGACAGACTATATCATAGGCAGGTCCGAGACCATAGACGAGCTTCTCGAAAAGGAAGGCTTCGATGCCGTTTTCATCGGCTCCGGCGCAGGACTTCCCATGTTTATGGGTATACCCGGTGAACAGGCGCTGGGAGTCTATTCGGCAAACGAGTTCCTGACAAGGAACAACCTTATGAAGGCATATCTTGACGAATATGATACTCCCGTAAACTGCGGAAAGAAGACCGTTGTCGTGGGAGGCGGAAACGTTGCGATGGATGCGGCAAGAACGGCCTTAAGACTTGGATCTGAGGTTCATGTTGTCTACAGGCGGTCCGAAAAGGAGCTTCCCGCAAGAGCCGAAGAGGTGCATCATGCAAAGGAGGAGGGGATCCTTTTTGACCTTCTCACAAATCCGAAGGAGATCCTTTCGGATGAAAACGGCAACGTGACCGGGATCAGGGTCATCAGGATGGAGCTTGGAGAGCCGGATGAATCCGGACGCAGAAGACCCGTGGAGGTGGAAGGCTCGGAATTTGAGATCGAGTGCGACACGGTCATAATGGCTCTGGGAACCTCACCTAATCCGCTGATCTCATCAACCACGAAGGGTCTTGATGTTAATAAAAAGAAGTGTATCGTCGCCGAGGAGAACGGAGCGACCTCAAGGCAGGGGGTCTATGCCGGAGGAGATGCGGTTACGGGAGCTGCCACGGTCATCCTTGCCATGGGAGCCGGAAAGACGGCAGCAAAGAGCATTGATGAATTCTTAAGCCGATAAGGGGAAACTGATCTTTTATGGGTGAAAGCGGAAACGAAAATAAGAGTCTGATGACCATGGAGCAGAAGGCCGGGGAATTGAGATCCTCCGGCTATGTCCTGATTGCTGTCGGTTCTGTGGGACTTCTGGCGGTTATTCTTGCGCTATCGGGAGTTTTTTCCATAAGTCTGCAGGGTGTCATGAAGTATATCTCCGGGGGTGTCATGGGCTTTCTTTTCCTTGTCTTTCTTCTTTCGGGCTTCGGAGCCTTAAAGAGGTCAAAAAAGGCGGCGTTGGATGCCGGGAGGGAAAAGGAAAAGCGGGATGAGATCCTGAAATGGTTTTTGAGCGAATATGATGCGGAAAAGATCGACGAAAGCCTGACAGGGCCTGAAGAGGAAGAAAACACCAAAGGGGAGACGGAAGAAGTCTCCGGAGACGAAACTGAAGAGAGTTCCGGGGAAGAAACTGAAGAGAAGTCCGGAGACGAAGCTGAAGAGAGCTCCGAAGACGAAGAAGAAACGGAAGAAGACGAAGAGGAAGAATACGCCGGAGCCCTGACGGATGAAAACGAAAAGTATTTTGAAAGAACGGCATTTATGAGGGAAAGGATAAGCGAAAGATTCCTTGAACTGGACGAGGCTCTTTTATCCGACATAACCGACAGGCTCTATACGGAGATCTTCGGATGAGATGAAGATCTCCGTGTTGTGCGCCGGAAGGCTTAAGGAAAGGTTTTTTTCGGATGCGGTGGATGAATATAAAAAGCGCATCCGGAAATATGCCGATCTGAAGATCACAGAGGTAAGCGACGGACCGGACAGGGAGGCGGAGGCCGAAAGATTTCTTAAGGTACTGCCGAAAGATGCCTATGTCTTTACCCTGGAGATAAAGGGAAGTAGCTTAAGCTCCGAAGCCTTTGCCGAAAACCTTGAAAAGCTTATGGTTTCCGGAAAAAGCCACATTGTCTTCATCATTGGCGGCTCGGACGGGCTTTCCGACAGGATCCTTGAAAGGTCTGATTTTCCTTTAAGCTTTTCGGAATTTACCTTTCCTCACATGCTGATGAGAGTGATCCTTCTTGAGCAGATATACAGAACCTTTAAGATCATAAACCACGAACCCTATCACAAGTAGTCCTGTATGGTAAAGAGGGAACCGGCTTTTTTTGGAACAGTTGTAACTATTCGGAACATACCCGGGCATTTTTGCGGGCCTGCCCACAGAAAATGCGGGTTAAACAGCGATTTTGCGCCCGCACGAAGTGCGACTCTGATCGCAGGATCGCCGTAACAGTTTATCGGACGGATATATGACCGGAACAAGAAAGATTAGAACAGAAGACAACCTTCATGTCCAGAGGGTTTTCGGAAATCTGGACAGAAATGTCAGGATGATCGAAGACCGCTTCGGAGTATCGGTTTTTCTTAAGGACGGGTTTTTAAACGTCAAAGGGGAAGAGGATGATGTTTACAAGACCTTAACGGTTCTTGACGAGCTGATCAGACTTTCGCAAAAGGGGAATGAGATCGAGGAACAGAAGGTGATATATACCATGGATCAGGCTGATGAAAAATCCGACAGGATGCTTTCAGACCTTGACAGGGATGTGATATGTCATACTGTCCAGGGAAAGCCGGTGAAGCCCAAGACTGCAGGACAGAAGGATTATACCGATGCAATCCGGGACAGAATGATCGTTTTCGGCATTGGCCCTGCAGGAACCGGAAAGACCTATCTTGCAATGGCAATGGCCATCACTGCCTTTAAGAATGAAGAGGTGGGAAGGATAATCCTCACAAGACCTGCCATAGAGGCGGGGGAAAAGCTGGGCTTTCTGCCGGGAGACCTGCAGAGCAAGGTGGATCCCTATTTAAGACCCCTCTATGATGCTCTTTATCAGATCATGGGAGCAGACAGCTTCCAGAAGAACATGGAAAAGGGGCTCATTGAGGTCGCGCCGCTGGCATACATGAGAGGAAGGACCCTGGACAATGCCTACATCATTCTGGATGAGGCTCAGAACACCACGCCTGCCCAGATGAAGATGTTTCTTACAAGGATCGGCTTCGGCTCAAAGGTGGTCATAACCGGGGACAAGACCCAGAAGGATCTGGCACCCGGAGTTTCATCGGGACTGGATGTGGCCGAAAGGGTGCTGTCCGAGATCCCGGACATAGGCTTTATCTATCTGACCTCAAAGGATGTTGTAAGACATCCCCTTGTGCAGAAGATCGTCAAGGCCTACGAAGAATATGATAACGCAAACTTTGTCAGGGAAAAGAACAGTAAAAAGAATGAACGAAAAAACGGACGTGCAGGAAAGCACACAAAATACACAAAACAAAACTGAGAGAAAGGGCAGGGGTGTCAATTCCTTCATGGTCTGCCTGGTCATGATAATGATCGCCCCGGCATTGATCGCAGGAGTTCTTGCAGCCTTTGCAGGGCTCGGGTCACCGACCCTTTTTGTCAGGAACACTGTCACACTTCTTCTTTCAGCGGGCCTCCTCTGCGTAGCCCTTTACCGGGCCGTAAGGGAAAGGGAGCTCCTTTTTGACAACAGGGAAAATCTTATAAGGTTCGTAATGGGATATGTCTGCTGCACGATCCTTGCGTCCTTAAGTGCCATTATGCCCGAGTTTACCGTTCCCCTTGCGGGAATGTCCCTTGTGGCGGCCTTTTTATCAAATGTTTACTGCGGGATCATCTGCGCATTTATCTTCAGCTCCATTCCCTTTCTGATCCGGCCTAAGAGCTTTGAGTTCTTCCTTTTTGAATCTTTTGTATCGGTCATGGTGGTGATCCTGGTCCTTGCGGGAAGAAAGGAAAGAAGGAAGGCTGCCGAGCCTGTTCTCCTTTTTATTTTCGGATATGTCACCCTCTATACGGCACTCATAGTCTTAAAGAGGTTTGACCTGTCGCCTTCCGTGATCATAAATCCCCTTGTGGGACTGAGCCTTAACATCCTGATCATGATCATTTCGATAAAGATGGTGGCAAGGAACATCATCTTTGCCTATGACGACAGATACCAGGGGATCGTGGATCCTGAATATCCCCTTCTCATCGAGCTTAAGAAGACCGACAAAAGGGAATATAAAAGAGCCATACATACGGCCTATATATGCGACAGACTGTCCGACAGACTGGGCTTTGACAGGATCCTTATGAAGGGGGCCGGTTTTTATCACAGGATAGGGGTGCTTTCAAAGGACTATGATGACGTTGCCTTTGCAACCGTATTCATGCTCAGGCATGAAAACTTTCCCGAGCCTTTGATCCGGCTTTTGAGCGAATACGGAAACGAAAGGCTTGAGGAGGTTTCGGCTCAGACTGCCCTGCTGTGCATAGCAGACAGCGTCATAAACGAGGTCTTAAACCGCATGGAAAAGGGCGAGGAGGACATAAACTACGAGCGTCTCATAGACAATGAGATAAACAGGCTCATCGGAGCCAGGAACGGAAGACTTCAGAAATCGGACTTAAAGATACAGCACCTTTACAAGATCAGAAAATATCTTAAAGAGGAAAAGCTCTACTATGACTTTTTACGTTGAATTTGATGAGGACACGGAAAAAGAGAAGGAAGGCCTGCCCTTTGATATCGAGGATCTTTTTTTCAGGTCGGCTTGTGAAAGTCTTGATTACACGGGCTGTCCTTATGAATGTGAAGCGGATCTGACCCTGACCGGAGATGAAGGGATAAGGGACTTAAACAACCGGTTCAGGGACAGAGATGTTCCCACCGATGTCCTTTCCTTTCCCCTTCTTTCCTTTAAGACACCGGGAGATTTTGAAACCGTGGAAGAGGACTTTGCCGACTGCTTTAATCCCGAAACAGGGGAACTGATGCTGGGCAGCCTGGTCATAAATCTTGACCGGGCAAGAAAACAGGCTGAGGAATTCGGACACAGCCTGAAAAGGGAGACGGCTTTTCTCATAGTTCACAGTATGTTACACTTACAGGGATTTGACCATATCGAAGAAGAAGACAGGGTCATCATGGAAGAGGCCCAGAGGGTCATCCTGAAAAAACTTGATATAACAAGGGAGGCATCTTTTGAAGAATAGAAAGATAAAGGTTCTGCTTTTTTCAGTCTTTTTGGGCTTTGCCCTGTGCGGCTGCTCAGGCGCAAGTGAGCCTGCATCTCCTGAAATGACCGACGAGACAGAGGCAGAGCCTGTTGATGAAAAGGCATATAAGGAATTCGAAGAGACTGTTTCAGAAAACGGGGCAGATGAGGAGATCCTGTCAAGCGGACTTCTTGCCCAGTACGGCTATGCATCCGCCTACGGAGCCGAAAGGGAAAGGGAGGGGGATAATGTCAGAAGCTACCTGACAGGAAAATTCGTTCCCTCCTCCATCGGTGACAGGAGACCCGTGGCGGTGATGCTCAATAACATAAAGGATGCCCAGCCCATGACCGGAGTCAGCATGGCTGATGTCATCTATGAATGTGTCGTTGAAGGGTCTCTTACCCGTATGATGGGTATCTTTGAAAACTATGATGCCCTGGACAAGATAGGGTCTGTCAGAAGCTGCAGGAACTATTTTGTCTACTATGCCTTAGAACTTGATTCCATCTACTGTCATTACGGTCAGTCAAGCTATGCCGTTCCCCTCTTAAAGGAGCCCTTCGTTGACAACCTGAGCGGACTTGCAGCCGAGGGAAACACGGTATATTACCGGACAACCGACAGGGAGGCTCCCCACAATGCCTATGCCAGTGCAAAGGGCATCAAAAAGGGTATAGAGATGATGGGCTATGATGAAGCCTACCGTCAGGATTACAAGGGAAAGTTCACCTTTGCGCATGACGGAGACGACCACACCCCGGAAGGCGAGGGGGTTTATGATGCAAAGAGAGTGGAGCCGGGGTATCTTATAAACCAGCCCTGGTTTGAATATAACGAGAATGACAAAAAATATTACAGATTCCAGTACGGAGACAAACAGATAGACGACATGGACAACAGTCAGCTGGCTGTGGACAACATTGTCCTGCAGTATTCAGCCTGGCAGAAGGTTGATGACAACGGCTATCTGGGGTTCGACTGCCACGGCGGCGGAAAGATGACCTATATCAGCCACGGAAAAGCGATTGACGGCACCTGGATCCACTTCGATCTGGATCAGGGGGCTACAAGATATTTCGACTCAAAGGGGTATGAGATCGTTTTCAATCAGGGTAAGACCTGGATCGAGATCATCCAGGATACTGAAGGGGATAAGGTTAAGGTAAACTGACAAGATGCCGGCTGAGGTTAGAACCAGAAAAAAGAAAAAGAATTCAAACTTCATAGTTCAGGGCGGTATCCTTGCCGCTGCGGGCATAGTTACGCGCATCATCGGTATGATCTACCGGATCCCGGTGACCAATATAATCGGAGATAAGGGCAACGGCTATTATGCATCCGCTTTTTATGTGTATAACATAATGCTCCTCATTTCCTCCTACAGTCTTCCACTTGCGATCTCAAAGGTGGTTTCCGCAAGGCTTTCAAAGAATCAGTATAAAAACGCCTCCAGGGTCTTTAGGGGGGGTCTGATCTTTGCCTCCATGACCGGCGGAGCGGTCTGCCTGCTGGTTTTCTTTTTTGCGGATTTCTTTGCAAACTTTTTAAGGGAGCCCTTAAGTGCCATAGCTTTAAGGATCTTTGCACCGACCCTTCTGATCGTTGCCATCATGGGGGTCTTCAGGGGCTATTTTCAGGGCTACGGGACCATGGTTCCCACAGCCGTTTCCCAGATAATCGAGCAGATAATCAACGCCATAGTCTCCATTGTGGCAGCCGGGGCGCTTTTTTCCTACGGAAAAAGGGTTTCCGCCCTTTTAAGAAATGAGGATCTGTCCTATGCCTACGGGGCCGCAGGCAGCACTCTGGGAACCAGCATCGGAGCCTTTATCGCTCTTTTGTTCCTTGTGGTGTTGTTTTTGCTTTCAAGCGCCCAGATGAGGAGACTGAGGCTTGAGGATTCCACAAAATACAGGGAGGGCTACGGTGATGTGATGAAGGTCATCCTTCTCACTGTTTTTCCCGTGATCTTAAGCACTGCCATATATAACATAAACGATATTCTCGACAATTATATCTTTAACAGGATCATGACCCTTAAAGGGCTGGGGCTTGAAAAAACCGCCATCTGGGGGATCTACACCGGAAAGGCAAAGCTTCTTCTGAACGTTCCCATAGCCCTTTCAAATTCCATTTCCGCCTCTGCGGTTCCTGCACTTGCAGCCTGTGTGGCTGCGGACAACATCAGGGGAGCCAGAAAGAGGGTTTCGGCAGCCATGAGGTTTACCATGATCCTTGCCTTTCCCTGTGCCGTGGGGCTTTTTGTGCTGGCAGAACCCATAATAGCAATGCTCTTTCACGGAGATCCGGCTATGGCTGCAAATATGTTAAGAGCCGGTGCGGTCATGGTCATCTTTTATTCGATGTCAACCCTTGAAAACGGCATGCTCCAGGGCATGGACAGGATGAAGGTTCCGGTTTTCAATGCGGCCATATCCCTCATCATCCACATAGTGGTACTGGTCCTCCTTATGGATAAGGCAGGGCTTGGGATCTATGCCGTTATAATTTCCTCTATTGTCTTTTCCCTGTGCATGTGCATACTTAACGGAGTGGGTCTTAAGATTACCATGAACTTCAGACAGGAATATGTTCTGACCTTCGGGGTTCCCGCTCTTTCGTCTCTCATCATGGGGATCGTGATCTTCATCATTCAGAAGCTCTTCCTTTCCACATTGGGCAACGCCCTGACGGTGATCATAGCCATCCTGTTCGGCTTCGTCATCTACTCCGTCTGCATCCTGAAGTTCAAGGGCGTGAAGGAGACCGAGCTTTATGATCTGCCCATGGGAGCGAAGATCGTCAGGATCGCAAAGCGCATAAATCTGATGTAGGATACGGTTTTTGGCATGGAATATAAAAAAGTTGCCGTCATCGGCGGCGGTGCCTCGGGAATTGCGGCCGCAATAAAAGCGGCGGAAAAGGGAAACAGGGTTACAATATATGAGCATACCGACAGCCTGGGGAAAAAGCTTCTCATAACAGGCAACGGCAAATGCAATTTTTCAAATCGTGATGCCGGCATTTTCCATTATCACTCATCCACGGATAAGGGACAGACAGCCGGCGTTTTTTCACGTTTTCCCTTCGATGAGACCAGGCTCTTTCTTGAAAAGGCCGGCCTTTACATAAGGGAGAAGGAGGGCAGGTTCTATCCCTACACGGATTCATCGAAAACCGTCTTAAAGGTCTTAAAGCTTGAACTTAAGTCCCTGGGAGTAGAGGTTTTGCTGAACAGCCACGTTTCGGATCTGGCAGATGACCTTTGTGTGGGCGGCAGGAGCTTTGACAGGGTGATCCTTGCCACGGGGGGCTGCAGCTTTAAGAATACGGGCTCTGACGGGTCGGGACTTGAAATCCTAAAAAAAAGCGGGATAAGGATCATAGAGCCCCTTCCGGCACTTACACCCCTTCCGTTGAAGGAGGACGTGTCGGATCTTAAGGGAGTCAGATGCTCTGCAAGGGTGACCCTGTTTATTGACGGAAAGGAAACGGCTTCGGCAAAGGGGGAGCTTCAACCCTATGAAAAGGGTCTTTCGGGGATCTGTGCCATGGATCTTTCCGGTCAGGCAGCCAGGGCTCTTTTTGAAGGAAAAAAAGCTGAGGCAGAGACGGACTTTTTTCCGGAATGTAGCGAAGAGGACCTGAAAAGACGCCTTGAAGAAGGCCTTAAAGCCCATCCCCGGAGAGGATTAAAGGATATTGCGGGAGGTCTTTTTACCGAAAAACTGGTAAATTTTCTTTTCCATCCCATAGACACCAGAAAGCCGGATCACCTGGACAGCTTTGTTAACAGGATAAAGCACTGCCGTTTCACCGTTTCGGATGAGATCCTGAAGGATTTCAGGATGGCTCAGGCAACCTCCGGAGGAGTTTCCTTTGAGGAGGTAAACGGGGAGCTTGAACTCATAAAAAGACCCGGGATCAGGCTCTGCGGTGAGATACTTGACATATACGGAGACTGCGGAGGCTATAACCTCCAGTGGGCTCTTTCCAGCGGGTTTATGGCGGGAGATATAAGATGATAAGGATCAACGCGATCAGAACAGAACCCGGTGCGGGTGAAGAGCTGCTTAAGAAAAAAGCGGCTTCAAAATGCAGGATAAACGAAAAGAAGATCCTGTCCTTAAGGGTGCTTAAAAAATCCCTGGATGCCAGGAAAAAGGACTGCATAAGGGAGGTCACCTCTGTTTATATAGAGACCTCCCTAAGTCCGGAAAATGAGAAAAAGGCTGTGAAACGCGCAGGCTCAAAGGATGTCCTTCTTTATGAGCCTGTCAGATACGAAGCCCATGCAGCTTTAAGCGCAAGACCCGAAAAGAGGCCTGTGATCGCAGGCTTCGGACCGGCAGGGATCTTCCTGGGACTTCTCCTTTCCATGAACGGCTTTGATCCCCTGGTGATAGAAAGGGGAAAGAGGGCAGAAGAAAGAAAAGAGGATGTGGAGAGGTTTTTTAATACCGGCCTCCTTGACCCTTCCTCCAATGCCCAGTTCGGTGAAGGCGGCGCCGGAGCCTTTTCGGACGGCAAGCTGAACACCCTTGTTAAGGACGAAAAGGGCAGGAGCAGGTTCATTCTTGAAACTCTTGTCAGATTCGGGGCTGATGAGAATATCCTCTATGATGCAAAGCCCCACATAGGTACCGACAGGCTGATAAAGATCATTCCGGGGATCAGGGAGGAGATAGAAAAAAACGGGGGAGAGGTCAGGTTTTCAACCACTCTGACAGGTTTTCTGACTGAAGACGGAAGGCTTAAGGGGCTTATCGTAAACGACAGCGAAACCATCCCTGCCGACTCTCTTTTCCTCTGTCTGGGTCACAGCGCAAGGGATACCGTAAGGGAGCTTTATAAAAGGGGTATCGGGATGGAGGCCAAGGCCTTTGCGGTGGGCTTAAGGGTGGAGCATCAAAGAAAGGTCATTGATGAGGGACTTCACCGGGACAGGGCGGCCTACAAGCTGACACATAAGTGTGCAGATAAGAGGGGGGTCTACTCCTTCTGCATGTGTCCGGGGGGATATGTGATAAATGCTTCAAGCAGTGAGGGAATGCTTGTTGTAAACGGAATGAGCTATTCGGGAAGGAGCGGGGAAAACTCCAACTCAGCCATAGTTGTGACCGTCGATCCAAGTGACTACATGAAGGATAACGACCCCTTAAGAGGGATCGCCTTTCAGGAGGAAATGGAAAGAAAGGCTTTTGAGGCGGCAAAGGGGAGGATTCCCTGCCAGCTCTACGCAGACTTTAAGAAGGATATTCCGTCGAAGAAAGCAGGAAGCGTTAGGCCCTCCTGCAAGGGAGATTTCGGCTTTTGCAGCTTAAGACCCCTGCTTCCTTCCTTTGTGGTAAACGACATCATAGAGGGAATGGAGGAATTCGGGAAAAAGATCCGGGGCTTTAACGGGGATGACACCCTGCTTTACGGGGTTGAAAGCAGAACCTCATCCCCTGTCAGGATCTTAAGGGACAGGGACTTTCAAAGCACCATACGGGGCATATATCCCGCAGGCGAGGGGGCGGGCTTTGCCGGTGGTATCATGAGTGCAGCCATGGACGGCATGAGGTGCGCCGAAGTCTACATGAAGCAGTTTGTCTGACCGGCATACATGATACAGTTAAAGTTAAAGTAACTATTCAGAACATACTCGAGCATTTTTGTGGGCTTGCCCACAGAAAATGCGAGTTTAACAGCGATTCTGCGCTCGCACGAAGTGCGACTCTAATCGCATAATCGCTGTAACAGTTAAAGATACTATTTCAAAGGACGGTAAAATGAGAGAAAGATTTAAGGATCATAAGAGGATAGTGGTAAAGATCGGCTCATCCTCCGTAACCCACAGGGAAACGGGAGGAGCGGATCTGATCAGGCTTGAAAAACTGGTGAGGGAGCTTACGGATCTTCATAATGCGGGACACGACGTGATCCTGGTTTCATCAGGTGCCATTTCCGTGGGAGTTAAGGCCGCCAACATCAAGGACATCTATTATGACGGAAAAAGCAAGGAAAACGGAGATGGACCGGACGAGAAGCTGAAGATCAAGCAGGCCTGCGCCGCCATAGGACAGGCCAGACTCATGATGATCTACCAGAAGCTCTTTGCCGAATATAACCAGCTGACTGCCCAGGTTCTCATGACCAAGAGAAACGTCAGCGATGACTTAAACAGGTTTAATGCCGTAAATACCTTTGAAGAACTCATGAAGCTGGGTGTCGTGCCTGTGGTGAATGAAAACGACACGATCTCCACCTATGAGATCGAATTCGGTGATAACGACACTCTTTCCGCCATAGTGGCAGCCATAACCAATGCGGATCTTCTGATCCTCCTTTCGGATATCGACGGGCTTTATACGGATGATCCGAACCGGAACAGTCAGGCAGAGTTTATTCCCGAGATAGAACATTTAAGCGGCAGGATAGAGGAGTTTGCCAAAAATTCCACCGGAAGCTCTGTGGGGACGGGAGGCATGAGTGCAAAGATCGCAGCGGCAAAGATCGCCTGTGAAGCGGGGGTCGATATGGTGATCGCAAATGCCTCGGATCTTTCAAACATCCACAGGATAGTTTCCGGCGAAGAGGTCGGGACCTACATCCATGCAGACAGGAACAGGGACTTTTTCATAGGGGATTATCTTAAGGATGACTAAAAAGGAGGCAAGGAAGGAAGCCCTGAAAAAAAGGGATATGATACCCGAAGACGCTCGGAGGGCCTATTCGGCGCTGATCGAGGATATGATCTGCTCCCTGCCGGAATATAAAAGGGCAGAAAACCTCTTTCTGTATGCATCCTTCAGGAGTGAGGTGGAAACCATCCATCTCATCGAAAGGGTCATAGAAGAAAAGGGCTTTGTCTTTCTTCCCAGGGTTCTTGATAAGACCAGGATGTCATTTTTCAGGATAAGCAGCATGAAGGAGCTGAAAAGAAGCAGCCTGGGGATACCGGAACCTGCCGTAAAGGAGGAAAGAGGGGACAAAAAAGAGCCGGAGGCAGATCTTTTTATCATTCCCCTTGCCGCCTTTTCGGAAAAACTTGACAGGCTGGGCTACGGGGGCGGATATTATGACAGATATCTTAAAGAACACAGGGGAAAGGCAGGGGTCATAGGCGCAGCCTTTTCCCAGCAGCTGATCCCGGAGTTTGAAACGGAAGAAAGCGACATCAGGCCTGACTTTATTATCACCCAGGAGGGTATTTATAAAAAAACAGTGTAACAGTTCAGAACCCTCCGGTTTTAAGAACTGTTAAGCGTTCCACGGGACTCCCCCTTGAGTCGGTCGGGTACGATCCGGGAATGAACGGTAACCTTTTTTTCGAGGAGAGAAGATTTTGAAGGAAAGTGAACTTCAGCTTGAATATATAAACAGGATAGCAGAGCTTAATGCCGGAAGGGAGTTAAAGTATCATTCCGTGGTCTTTGGCTGCCAGATGAATGAAAAGGACTCGGAAAAACTGAGCGGGATCCTTGAAAGAGCCGGCTACAGAAGAACGGACCGGGAGGAGGATGCGGATCTTATCATCTACAACACCTGCACCGTCAGGGAAAATGCTGACAAGAGGCTTTTCGGCCGCCTGGGTGTTGTAAAGCAGTTTAAGCGGCAAAGAAAGGATCTTATCATCTGCATCTGCGGCTGCATGATGCAGGAGGAAGGAGTCATAGAAAAGATAAAGACCTCCTATCCCTATGTGGATCTGATCTTCGGAACCTTCAACATCTATAAGTTTGCCGAGCTTTTATACAACAGGCTTGTTTCAGACGGTCCCATCATCGATATCTGGAAGGAATCTGCAGATATCGTCGAAGACCTTCCCTCAAGAAGAAAATATCCCTTCAAGTCCGGTGTCAATATCATGTACGGCTGCGACAATTTCTGCTCCTACTGCATCGTGCCCTATGTCAGGGGCAGGGAAAGAAGCCGGGACGACAGTGAGATAATGGAAGAGGTCAAAAGACTGGCCGACGACGGTGTGGTGGAGGTTATGCTTCTGGGACAGAATGTGAATTCCTACGGCAAGGGGCTTTCAAAAAGTATAGGCTTTCCCGAGCTTCTTTACCGGGTATCAAAGGTTCCCGGCATAAGGAGAGTCAGGTTTATGACCTCCCATCCAAAGGACCTTTCCGATGAACTCATCGAGGTCATAAGGGAGAATGAAAGCATAGCAAGACATCTGCATCTTCCCCTCCAGAGCGGGTCTGACAGGATCTTAAGGCTGATGAACAGGAAATATACCAAAGACCGGTATCTTGATCTGGCACTTAAGATAAGGGACCGTATCCCCGACATCTCCATAACCACGGACATTATCATGGGCTTTCCCACCGAGGAGGAAGGTGATGTGGACGACACTCTGGATGTTATCGAAAGGGTAAGGTTTGACGGGGCCTTCACCTTTGAATACTCAAAAAGGACGGGAACGGCTGCCGCCTCCATGGAGGGACAGGTCAGTCATGAAAAGGTCAGGGAGAATTTTGACAGGGTCCTTTCAAAGGTGCAGGAGGTCTCAAAGGAACAGGCAAAGCGGTTTGAGGGACGGACAATGGAGGTTCTGGTGGAAGGGGAAAACGAAAAAGACAGGTCCATGTACACCGGAAGGATATCCCAGAACAATGTTGTCCACTTCAAAAAGGAGGGGCTTTGCATAGGAGATTTTGCACAAGTCAGGCTTGCTGAATGTAAAGGATTTTATTATAATGGAGTAGCGGTTTTATAACAACATAAGTATTAAGGAGGATTTTTGTAAAATGGCGGCTAAAGCTTCTTATGGGGAAAACACGAATGTGAAGGGATTCAAGTCACTGGGCAGTCTGGTGGTGCTCACGGTTGCGGTGTGCATGTTCATCACCACGATAGTGGCGGACATCGTTTTTGTGACCGAGTTTAAGGGGATCATAACGCAGTTGGCACCCGGGGCGGATGTCAACGGACTCACAAACTCCGCGGCACAGAAATCGATGATAATCATGGTCATCGTTCTTGTTGTTCTGACAGCCCTGGTTTTTGCACTGACAAAGGTCATCCTTAAGCCCATGAGGGATCTGGTGGATCTGGTGGATCAGACCGGAAGGCTTGATTTTTCACATAATACTGCATCCGAGACCCTGGTTTTAAGGGCTGATGAGATCGGAGCCATTGCCCGTGCCGCAGGCGGCATGAGAAAATCCTTAAGGGAAACCGTCAGGGAGATCGACAAGGTTGCGGATTCCCTGGGTGATAATGCCACAAGGCTTAAGGATATGACCATTAAGATGAATGATGATTCTGCGGATAATTCAGCCACAAGTGAGGAGCTTGCGGCAGGAATGCAGGAAACCTCGGCAACCACAGAGACAATCAACGGCAACGTGGCCGTCATGGTTGATAACACACAGCAGATCAGCGAGCTTTCGGACAAGGGCGAATCCCTTGCGGCTGAGGTTAAGAAAAAGGCTGCAGACATCAAGGAGCAGGCATCCGCTTCACAGCAGCGAACAGCCCAGATCTTCGGGGATGTCAAGGCAAGGTCGGACGAGGCCATTGAACAGAGCAAGGCAGTTGACAAGATCAATGAGTTAACGGATACCATAAAGAGCATTGCGGAGCAGACCAACCTCCTTGCCCTCAATGCATCCATCGAAGCAGCAAGAGCAGGCGAGGCAGGAAAGGGCTTCGCGGTGGTGGCAGAAGAGATCGGCCATCTTGCCAACCAGTCCTCTGACACTGTCAGCGGAATAAACGAGATAGTTGAAGAGGTTCACAGATCCGTCGATAACATGTCGGCCTGCCTTTCAAGGGCAATGGACTTTGTGGATAAGGATGTTACGGCAGACTATGATTCCTTCGAACAGATGGCCCAGCAGTATGCTGACGACGCAGCCAAGTTCGAGGAGAGCATGTCCTCCATCAACGGAGCGGTCATCTCCCTTTCGGGATCCATCGATGAGGTTTCAAGCTCCATTCAGGGCATCAATTCCACCATCGGTGAGGCTGCAAACGGAGTAACGGACATAGCCCAGAAGACTACGGATATCGTAGCACTGACCTCTGAGACGGATCAGATCGCTGATACCACGGTTGCCTTTGTAGACGAAATGAGGGATGTCGTTAAAAGGTTTACCCTTGAATGATGATCCCCGGAGGCTTTACCAAAGAAGAATATGACAGGATATCTCCTATGATGCAGCACTATCTGCAGACCAAGGAGGAATATAAGGACTGCATTCTCTTCTACAGACTGGGTGATTTCTATGAGATGTTTTTCGAGGACGCAAAGTATGTGTCTGAAAAACTGGAACTCACCCTGACAGGGAAGAGCTGCGGCCTTGATGAAAGGGCTCCCATGTGCGGAGTCCCTTTTCATGCTGCGGAAACCTATATCGATAAGCTGGTCTCCTTAGGACAGAAGGTTGCCATCTGTGAGCAGATGGAGGATCCAAGGGAGGCAAAGGGCATCGTAAAAAGGGATGTCATAAGGGTCGTCACCCCCGGAACCAATACCAACATCTCTTCCCTTGACGGTTCTTCAAATTCCTACATCATGTGCATATGCTACGGAGGAGACCTTTTCGGGCTTTCGGTATGTGATGTCACCACAGGGGACTTCTTCGTGACCCGGCTCGACAACAGCCAGAGACTTGAGGATGAGATCTCAAAGTATGCCCCAAGGGAGATCATCTGCAATCAGGCCTTCCTGATGTGTGGGATCGATGTTGCCGCTTTAAGAAAGAAACTGGATATCCCGGTGGGGACGCTTAAGGATTCATATTTCAGTGAAGATCATGCCCTTTCGGTCCTGACAGAGCATTTTAAGATCCCCACCCTGCAGGGACTGGGGATTTCGGACATGCCCGAGGGAGTTCTCTCATCGGGAGCCCTGATGGGATATCTCTACGAAACCCAGAAAAACGACCTTTCAAACATCACCTCCATAAGTCCCTATCTTACCTCCCGTTCCATGCTCATTGATTCCTCAAGCCGCAGGAATCTTGAACTGACCGAGACCATGAGGGAGAAGGAAAAAAGAGGATCCCTTCTCTGGGTCATCGACAAAACGAAGACCGCCATGGGCTCCAGAATGCTCAGGCACTTCATCGAACAGCCCCTCATCGATGTCTCCGCCATTGAGGAAAGACTGGATGCGGTGGAAGAGCTGAATGAAAACATCATGGACAGGGATGAGATCAGGGAATATCTGAGCGCCGTCTATGACATAGAAAGACTGATGTGCAGGGTCAGCTTCAAGACTGCAAACCCCAGGGATCTCATTGCCCTTAAGGGGTCCCTTAAGATGTTCGGTCCCATAAAAAAAGTGGCATCGGGCTTTAAGTCTGAGGCCCTAAGAAGGCTTGCCGTTGAAACGGATGCCTGTGAAGATCTGGCAGAGCTCATAGAAAGTGCCATCAATGAAGAGCCTCCCATTGCCGTTCATGAGGGCGGGATCATTAAGGAAGGCTACAATGAGGAGGCGGACAGGTTAAGGAAGGCAAAAACAGAGGGAAAGACCTGGCTCATGGAGCTTGAGGAAAGGCAGCGTGAAAGAACAGGCATTAAAAATTTAAGGATCAGAACCAACAAGGTCTTCGGTTACTACTACGAGGTTACCAATTCCTTTCTGAATCTGGTTCCTGAGGACTTCATCAGAAAACAGACCCTCACCGGAGGGGAACGCTATACCAATGAGGAACTGAAAAAGATCGAGGATATGATCTTAAACTCCGAGGACAGGCTCTATGCCCTGGAATATGACCTTTTTGACGGGGTCAGGGATATCCTTGCCCAAAACGTAAAGCGGCTTAAAAGCACTGCAAAAGCCATTGCCCTTTTGGATGCCTTTGCTTCCCTTTCAAAGGTTTCCGAAGATTCGGCCTATGTCAGGCCAAAGATCAACGATAAGGGGGTCATCAGCATAAAGGACGGGAGACACCCTGTGGTTGAAAAGATGTTAAGTGAAGGAAGCTTTGTGCCCAATGATGTCTGCCTTGACAGCTCAAACAGCAGGATAGTCATAATCACAGGTCCCAACATGGCAGGTAAATCCACCTATATGAGGTTTACTGCCCTCATCGTTTTGATGGCATCCATCGGTTCCTTTGTGCCCGCATCATCTGCCGATATATGCATAACCGACAGGATCTTCACAAGGGTCGGGGCATCCGATGATCTGGCCTCGGGACAGTCCACCTTCATGGTGGAGATGACGGAGGTGGCAAACATACTTAAGAATGCCACCAATAACAGCCTCATAATCCTTGACGAGATCGGAAGGGGAACCTCGACCTATGACGGTCTTGCCATAGCCTGGGCCGTGGTTGAGCATATCAGCAACAGGAAGTTATGCGGGGCAAAGACTCTTTTTGCCACCCACTATCATGAACTGACTGAGCTTGAGGGCAAGATCCCCTGCGTCAACAACTATTGCTTTGCCGTCAGGGAAAGGGGAGAGGATGTGGTCTTTTTAAGAAAGATCGTCAGAGGCGGTGCCGACAGGTCCTATGGCATACAGGTGGCTAAGCTTGCCGGGGTTCCGGAAAGCGTGATCACGAGAGCCAGGGAGATAGCCGACGGGCTTGAAAAAAATGATGTCACAAAAAGGGTTCCGGAAGAAGAAAAAAAGAAGAAGCAAAGCAGGGAGGTCTTAAGCAGGACTTCACAGCTCTCCCTTTTTGAAAACGTGAAGGACGATGACATCATAGGTGAGATAAGGGGAATGGATCTGACTAAGACCACTCCCATGGAGGCGCTTAATACCCTCTTTAAGCTTCAGGGTGAGATACAGGAGAGAGATGAGTCAAAAAATAGAAGTTCTTGATGAAAAGACAATAAATAAGATCGCTGCGGGAGAGGTCATTGAAAGACCTCTTTCGGTTGTTAAGGAGCTGGTGGAAAATTCCATCGATGCCGGGGCACGTTCCATCTCCGTGGAGATTAAGGACGGAGGGAAAAGCCTTATCCGGGTCACGGACAACGGATCCGGGATCAGTCCGGACCAGATCAGGCAAGCCTTTCTTCCCCATGCCACCAGCAAGATCAAAAGCGCGGAAGACCTCTTTTCCATAAGGAGCCTTGGCTTTCGGGGAGAGGCCCTTGCGACCATAGCGGCAGTCTGCCGGACCGAGGTCATTTCAAAAACCCCGGAATGCATCACGGCCGTCAGATACAGGATAGAAGGGGGCAGGGAGATCTCCCTTGAAGAGATCGGGGCTCCCGACGGGACCACTTTTATTGTCAGGGACATTTTCTTCAATACCCCGGCAAGGGCCAAATTCTTAAGAACCGCAGCTACCGAGGCAGGCTATATAACCGGATTCATACAGCAGATGGCGGTGGAATATTCAGACATTGCCTTCAAATATGTCGTAAACGGATCCAACAAGCTGGTCACAAGCGGCAGGGGTGACAGGCGGGAAAACATCTATAAGGTCTACGGCAGGGAGGTGGCAACAAGCCTTCTTGAAACGGAAGGGACAGACAGGGGGATGAGCTTAAAGGCCTATGCGGCAAAGCCCCTTGTTGCAAGAAACAGCAGGGAGTATGAGATCTTTTTTGTTAACGGACACTATATTAAAGACAGGATCTTAGAGCGGGCTGTGGAGGAGGCATATAAGCCCTATCTCATGCAGCATAAATTTCCCTTTACCCTTCTGATCCTTAAGATAGATCCGGCTCTGGTTGATATAAATGTTCATCCCAAAAAGACCGAGATGAAGTTTTCGGAAAGGGAAGCCCTTTTTGAATTTGTAAAAGACTGTATCGGAACCTGCCTTGAAAGCAGGGAGCTCATCAACAGGGCTGAGCTTGAAAAGGAAAGGGAAGAAGCCTATGAGGCACCGAAAAGTGCGGCGGAGCCCTTCGAGATGGAAAGGATCGGCGAAAGAGAAGGGGAAGGGCCAAAAATAAAGACAGAAAGCACCTCTGCAGTAAACGGTTTTTTTTCAGAAACCTTCGATGTGCCTGAAACCGGTGAGGCAGTTAGTGGGGATAAAGAAGAGGCCGGCAGGGAAGACAGCCAAAATGCCTATATGATCCCCGGTGAAGAGCGGACGGTTCGTGAAGAGGGTGAATATAAGGGAGAATGGGTTCAGCCCGATCTTTTTGAGGCTAAGATCATAAAGCCACAAAACAGACCGGATTTCAGGATCGTAGGCCAGGTTTTCGATACCTACTGGATCCTTGAATATAAGGGCAGGATGCTTATGATAGACCAGCATGCGGCCCATGAAAAGGTGATGTATGAAAAATTTGTGGAAGAATATAAGAACAGGCAGGTCGCTTCCCAGCTTTTAAGTCCTGCAATGATCGTAACCCTGACCGGAAGGCAGGAGGGGATCCTTAACAGGTTTTCGGAAAGCTTCTCCTCCCTGGGCTTTGATATTGAGCATTTTGAAGGCTCAGATTATGCCTTAAGGGCCGTGCCGTCAGGCTTTATGAAGCTTGGGTCACAGGAGATCTTTAAGGGACTCATCGATTCCCTTGATGAGGGGATAGACACACAGGATGCGGATGTGATCCACGACAGGCTGGCACAGATGGCCTGCAAGGCGGCTGTCAAGGGAAACAGCAGGCTTTCCCTGACTGAGGCACAGGCTCTTCTGGATCAGCTCTTAAGCCTTGAAAATCCCTACAACTGTCCCCACGGAAGACCCACCATGATAGAGTTTGAGGAAAAGGATCTTGAAAAGATGTTTAAGAGGATAGTATGAAGGAACTGGTGATTGTTTCCGGACCTACCGCTGCGGGAAAAAGCAGCGCAGCCCTGGAGCTTGCCCTAAGGACAGGGGGAGAGATAATTTCGGCGGATTCCATGCAGGTATACCGGGGGATGGACATCGGAACGGCAAAGCTTAAAAAGGAGGAGATGAAGGGGGTTCCCCATCATATGATAGACATCCTTGATCCGGGAGAGGACTTTAACGTTGCCCTCTTCAAGGAAAATGCGGACCGCCTGATAAGACAGATCCTGGACAGGAAAAATGTGCCCATCATGACCGGAGGCACTGGCTTTTATATCAGGGCTGTGCTTTACGGAGCCGGCTTTAACGAAGGAGAGACCGATGAGGGCATAAGGGAGAGGCTTGAAAGGACGGCAGGGGAAAAGGGGATCTCCTTTCTTGAAGAGCAGCTTAAGACGGAGGATCCCCCTTCCTTCGAAAAATACAGGGGGAATCTGAAAAGAATAGTCAGGGCTCTTGAATATAAGGAGCTCACCGGGGAGAGGCTTTCGGAAAAAAACGAAAGGGAATTAAACTGCAGACCGGTTTATGATGCCATCCACTTCTGCCTGACCCTGCCCAGGGATGTCCTTTACGAAAGGATAAACCTCAGGGTGGACCGGATGATGGAGGAGGGGCTTCTTGAAGAGGTCGAAAGGCTTAAAGCCCGGGGTCTTCCGGCAGATGCAACCTCCATGCAGGCTCTGGGCTACAGGCAGCTTTTTGACTATCTTGACGGGAAGGTGAGCCTGGAGGATGCGGTTAACAGGATCAAAACGGAGACCAGGCATTTTGCCAAAAGACAGTTTACCTGGTTTAAGGCACAGAAGGATGTTATTTTTCTGGACAGAAGCAGTTTTAATAGCGACATCGAAGCTGCGGAAAGGATGAAGGAGATCATAGATGAATCTTGCTGATATGTATGACAGATCCGGGATCGATAAGGATGTATATGTCTTTTCCCAGATGATTTGGAACAGCCTTAAGGACCGCTTTGAGGCTATAGACGAAACTGCGGAATATAACCAGCTTAAGGTCATTGATGCTATGAGGTCTAACCATGTTGGCGAGGCAAGCCTTATGGGGACAACAGGCTACGGCTATGACGACCTGGGCAGGGACGCCCTGGAAAAGGTCTATTCAGGGGTCTTTGATACGGAGGATGCCCTGGTAAGACCCCAGATCACCTGTGGGACACATGCAATCACCCTGGCTCTTTTTTCAAACCTCCGTCCCGGCGACGAGCTTTTAAGTATATCGGGAAAGCCCTATGATACCCTGGATTCGGTCATAGGCTTAAGGGAGGCAAAAGGCTCCCTTAAGGAGTACGGCATCAGCTATGCGCAGGTTGACCTTGGGGAGGATGGGGATTTTGACTATGAAGGCATAAAAAGGGCTGTGAATAAAAAAACGAGGATAGCAGCTATCCAGCGGTCAAAGGGCTATGTCTTAAGGCCCACCCTTTCGGTAGATCAGATCGGGGAGGCAGTCAGATTCATAAAGAGTCTGGATCCCTCGATCATTGTTTTCGTGGATAACTGCTACGGTGAATTTGTTGAAAGGATCGAACCCGGAAGCGTGGGTGCGGACATGATCGCCGGATCCCTTATAAAAAACCCGGGAGGAGGACTGGCTCCGGTGGGAGGCTACATTGCAGGAAGCAGGGAATGCGTTGAAAATGCAGCCTTCAGACTGACATCTCCGGGACTCGGAAAGGAAGTGGGGGCATCCCTGGGTATCCTTCCCTCCTTCTATCAGGGGCTTTTCCTGGCACCAACGGTGACTGCAGCTGCCTTAAAGGGCGCGATCTTTGCCGCAAAGCTTTTTGAAAGGGTCGGGTTTGAGGCCTTCCCTGCATCCGGTGTTAAAAGACACGACATAATCCAGGCTGTAAATCTGGGGTCTGAAGAGGCACTCTGCTCCTTCTGCGCAGGCATTCAGGGGGCATCACCGGTAGATTCCTTTGTTGTTCCGACCCCTTCACCCATGCCCGGCTATGAGGATGAGGTCATCATGGCAGCCGGAAATTTTGTGTCCGGATCTTCCATCGAGCTTTCGGCTGACGGTCCCTTAAGGGAACCCTACACAGTTTACTTTCAGGGGGGACTTACGGCTCCCCATGCCAAGTTCGGTATCATGAATGCCTTTCAGAAAATGGTGAATGACAAAATCATTGACCGTGGTCTGCTTAAATGATACGATTATAGGGTATGTGGGAGAAAAAGATCCATATGGGCTCTTTTATGGCAGAAAGGAGCCGGTATGAAAAAAGATCTTATAAGACAGATGCCCCTGGGAGAAAGACCTTATGAAAGATGCGAAAGGTACGGCCCGGCGGCACTAAGTGACAGTGAGCTTTTGGCGGTCCTTTTAAGGAACGGAACAAAAGACAGGGGAGTCGGGCAGATAGCCGACGAGGTATTAAAGCTCTGCGGAGATGAAAGACCTCTGGGGAGGCTTATCAATCTGTCCGGTGACGAACTGAAAAAAATCGATGGCATAGGCAGGGTTAAGGCCATTGAGCTTTTGTGCCTGTGCGAGCTTTCAAAGAGGATGTGGAGACAGAGCCGCTTTGGAGGCAGGGTGCATGTGAGCTCACCGGGCGATGCTGCATCCTGGTATATGGAAGAACTGAGATATCTGGATAAAGAGCAGGTGTGTATCCTGCTTTTGGACAGCAGGCAGTATATCCTGTCCGATATCAAGATGAGCGTGGGGACAGCCGACATGTCCTTAGTCTCCGTCAGGGAGATCGTCAGGCAGGCTCTTTTGAAGGATGCAAGCAGGCTCATCTTCGTCCACAACCATCCCAGCGGTGATCCTGCGCCCTCAAATGAAGATATCGAGACCACGAAAATGCTGGCAAGAGGCTGTGATTTTGTGGGGATCAGGATGCTTGACAGCATAATAATCGGCGACGGGATATATTTCAGCTTTACGGAAAAGGGGAAAAAACTTGAGCAGCTTTAGTTTTGGTATCGATCTGGGTACCGGAAATATTAAAATATACAACAACATTGATGACACCATATTGAGTGAGAAGAATATGGTAGCAGTGATGAAAAAGACCAATCTCATCGCATACGGGGATGCCGCCTTTGAAATGTTTGAAAAGGCACCCGCCAACATCAGGGTCTCGCACCCTTTAAATAACGGTGTCATTGCAGACATTAATGACATGCAGGCGGTTCTTAAGAACTTCATCACTGAGATCACGGACGGCGGAAGATACGGGGGCGCCGATTTCTATGTGGCGGTTCCCACCGATGTCACTGAGGTTGAAAAGAGAGCCTTTTTTGATCTCATAAAGGATGCAAACGTCAAGGCAAAGAAGATCCTTGTTGTTGAAAAATCCATAGCCGACGGTCTGGGACTTGACATTGATGTCAAGAATTCCCAGGGTATCCTCATTGTTGATGTGGGCTATGAGACCACCGAGATCTCCGTTCTTTCCCTTGGGGGCATTGTGCTTTCCAAGCTCTTAAAGATCGGAGGCAGGAAATTTGACGAGACCATAAGAAATGTCATAAGGAGGGAATTCGGCCTTCTGATCGGGGAAAAGACAGCCGAGCAGGTGAAGGTTGCCATCACGGAGCTTGAAGAAAGGCAGGAGGATTCCATAGTCTACGGAAGGGATATCGTGACGGGACTTCCCGTGGAAAGAGCGATTCCCACGGAGATGCTGGATATTGCCCTCACCGAGGCGGTGGCCACCATAGTGGATAACATTAAGGTCATCCTCGAAAGAACTCCTCCCGAGCTTGGAGCCGACATCTACCGTCACGGGATCTATCTTACGGGGGGATCTGCCCAGCTTGCCCACCTTGACGAGCATATAGTAAAGGGTACAAATCTCAGGGTCAATAAGGCCATAGATTCCCAGGACTCGGTGGCACTGGGACTTGCAAGAGTTATAAAGGACGTTAATTTCAGGTCTGTGGCGTATTCACCTGTTGAAGAAGAAAAGTAAAGCGTATGGCCAGGGTTAAACTTAAGCGCAAGAGATTCGTCGTGCCCGAAAAGTATGTTCTCATCCTGCTTACCCTTATCTGCGTCGGGCTGATGATCCTTTCATATACAACGGATGCCGCTGCCGGCATGTTTTCCTTCGCGGCAGGATATACCATAATACCCTTTCAGAACGGGCTGACAAAGATCGGAACGGGTTTCAACAGGAGGATGGAGGATCTTAAGGAAGTCAGGATCGTTCTTTCCGAGAATGCCGCCTTAAAGGAGGAGGTTGCCAAACTCGAACAGAAAAACAACGAGCTGACCGCAGACCGCTATGAGCTCTCGAGGCTCAGGGAGCTTTTTGACCTTAATATGGAATATACCGACTATGATAAGATCGGAGCACGTGTTACCGGCAAGGATCCCGGTAACTGGTACTCCGTTTTTGTTGTTGATAAGGGAACGGACGACGGGGTCAAGATCGATATGAACGTCATTGCCGGTGCGGGACTTGTGGGGATCGTCACAAAGGTGGGACCAAACTGGGCCCAGGTCAGGTCCATCATCGATGATGACAGCAATGTCAGCGGAATGGTCCTGTCTTCGGCAGACAATCTCATGGTCAAGGGAAATCTTCAGAGCATGAAGGATGGCAGCATAGAGTTCTCCCAGTTAAACGACAGTGACAACAATGTGGTCATTGGAGACAAGGTTGTAACCTCGGACATCTCCGACAGGTATCTGCCGGGGATCTCCATAGGATATATAAGCAGCCTGGAAACGGATTCCAACAACCTGACAAAATCAGGAACCATAACACCTCTGGTTGATTTTGAGCATCTTGACGTTGTGCTCATAATCACTGAGCTTAAGGAAAAGGCGGAAGAGGAATGAGAAGACTGGCGGAGATCTTTGGGGTTTTTATCTGCTTTCTGCTGCAGAGTACCTTTTTTCAGGCTTTTTCCTTTGCGGGAGTCGTGCCCAACCTGCTGATCATCATCACAAGTGTGGCGGGCTTTGCGGGAGGAAAGAAGGACGGTATGATCACCGGCTTTTTATGCGGGATACTGATCGATATCTTTTTCGGGAGGATCCTTGGCTTAAACGCCCTGCTGTATCTTTACATAGGCTACTTAAACGGCTTCGGAAACAGGGTTTTCTACCCCGAGGATGTCAAATTTCCCATGATCTTCATAACCTTAAGCGATCTGCTTTGCTTATTTATCCAGTATGTTTTCGGCTTCCTGTTAAAGGCCAGGCTTGATCTGCCTTTCTATTTCTTAAATATCATGCTTCCGGAGATGATCTATACCATTGTAGTGACCATAATCGTTTACAGGCCCATTCAGCTTCTCGTGACGAACGTGATCTCGGTAAGGAAGGCCAGGGAATGAATTTTTTTAAGGTCGTAAGAGACAGATTAATATCACTCATAACCTCACGAATGGTCATCATGGGGGCTGTCATCATGCTGCTCATGGGGGTTCTGATCTACCGTCTTTTCGTTCTTCAGATAGTCAACGGAGCCTCCTACCAGGATAATTTTACCCTGAAGATCGAAAGAGAGAGGACCATACAGGCAACAAGGGGGGCTATCTATGACAGGAACGGGGTCCCCCTTGCCTGGGACAAGCTGGCCTATTCGGTGACCATCGAGGATAATTATGATGCCACAAATACCCGTGATATGGAGATCAACAATACCATTGTCAGGGTGGTGGAGATGATTGAAAAGAACGGGGACAGGCTGGACAATGACTTTAATATAACCCTTGATGACAATGATACCTATCAGTTCACCGTTTCAAAATCCGCGCTTCTCAGATTTCTTGCGGATATCTACGGAAGATCCTCCACTGAGGATCTTCTGGTCAAGGAACGCAATTCCTCGGCAGAGGAGGTTATGAAATACCTCTGTGACAGGAAGATGTTCGGAGTGGGCCGGTACATTGAAAACAAAAAGGGATCCTATGATTTTGTGCCCATGGAAGGCTTTCCGAAGGATCTGATCCTGAAGATCATCAGGATCCGCTATGCCATGTATAAAAACAGCTATCAGAAGTACATAGCCTCAAACATAGCAACCGACGTTTCGCCCTCCACGGTGGCGGAGATCATGGAAAACCTGGACACCCTTCAGGGAGTCAACATTGCCGAGGATACCATAAGGGAATATGTGGATGATCCCAGTATGTCCCATATCCTTGGCTACACGGGAAAGATCTCCGATGAGGAACTGGCAGAGCTTAATGCCACCGATAATGAGACCCAGTACCATCATACCTATGAATTAAATGACAAGGTGGGGAAATCCGGAATAGAACAGTTCATGGAACGTCAGCTTCAGGGAACCAAGGGGAGACAGACCATTTTCGTGGATAACCTGGGACGGGTGACTGAGGCAGGCTCACAGACCGAGCCCGTTGCCGGAAATGATCTGTATCTGACCATTGACTATGACCTTCAAAGCTCCATATACAAGATCCTGGAGCAGAAGATCGCCGGTATCGTGGTGTCAAAGATCAGGAACATCAAAAACTACGAGCCCTCCGAAGAAACCGGGGCGTCAAACATCATTATCCCAATAGACGGGGTGTATTTCGCCCTTTTCGATAACAATGTGATCTCCTTTACCCACATGTCCCTCCCGGAAGCGGGCAGCAATGAAAAGGCTGTTTATTCCGCCTTCAGGGAAAAGCTGGAGGGGACCCTCATCGTGCTGAAAAACGAGCTTGAAACAGGTAACACCCCCTATGAGGATCTTTCCAGGGAATACCAGTCCTATGAAAGCCACATAGTCGAGATGCTTAAAAGCCAGCTTAAGGAGATCATCATAAAGGATGCTCTGGATGAGACCGATGAGATCAGCGTCAAATGGAACGAGGGGAGCATTTCCCTGGGAGAATACCTTAAGGGAGTGATAGCATCGGGGGCGGTGAATGTTGATAAACTGAAGCCTTCCGCAGGCTATTCGGATTCCTCCGAGATCTATGAAGCCCTGATCAGGTATATTGAAAGTGAGCTCAGGCAGGACAATGACTTTCATAAGCTCCTCTACAAATATATGATAGAGGACGAACAGATAAACGACCATCAGATCTGCATGATCCTTTTTGAGCAGGGTATCCTTGAGGACAGGAACGGGGAACTTTCCGCCCTTGAAAACGGCCTGATGGCTCCCTATGACCTGATGGTGAACAGGATAAAGAGCCTGGATATCACTCCGGCGCAGCTGGCTCTGGATCCCTGCTCCGGTTCCTGCGTGGTGACGGATCCCCAGTCCGGAGAAGTGCTGGCTCTTGTGACCTATCCCGGATATGATGACAATATGCTTGCAAATTCTGTTGATGCCGACTACTATAATTCACTTGCAAATGATAAATCCCTGCCCTTATATGACTATGCCACACAGCAGAAGACGGCACCCGGTTCCACCTTTAAGCCCATATCTACCACTGCGGGGCTGGAGGAGAAGGTCATTAACCTGGGGGAGGGGATAGAGTGTTCGGGAACCTTTGACAAGGTGACTCCTTCGCCGAAATGCTGGATCTATCCGGGACACCACGGTCTGCTGAATGTTATAGGCGGGATCAAAAATTCCTGCAACGATTTTTTCTATGAGGTGGGCTACAGACTGGGGTCTGACGTGACCGGTCTCTACAACAGCCAGGAGGGAGTCTTAAGGCTCAGGAAGTACTGTGATCTTTACGGACTCACGGAAAAGAGCGGGATAGAGATCACGGAATCCGAGCCCCAGGTTTCGGACCAGGATTCGGTCCGTTCCGCCATCGGCCAGGGCAACCATTCCTATTCCACGGTCCAGCTGGCCCGCTATGTCACCTGTGTGGCAAACAGGGGAGTGTGCTATAATCTGAGTCTGGTAGACAGGCTTGTGGACGCTTCCGGAAATCTGAGGGAGGACTACACTCCGGGGATCAGGAATAACATAGACATTTCTTCCAGCACCTGGGATGCCATCCACGAGGGAATGAGGGAGGCGGTGACCACCTATAACGCTTTTGAGGATTTCCCTGTGATCGTTGCCGGAAAAACGGGAACTGCCCAGCAGGTTGCCACAAGACCCAACCATGCGCTTTTTATAGGCTTTGCCCCCTTCTCGAATCCAAGGATCTCGGTGGCGAGCAGGATTGCCTACGGATACACCTCGGCAAATGCGGCCGAGGTCACAAGGGACGTGATAAAATATTATTTCAAGCTGCAGGATGTGGATGACATCATAACCGGTACGGCTACGATCCCGGACTCTGCGGCGATAAGTGACTGATATGCAAAAAAAGTACAGTATCAAAAACTACAATTTCCTGCTGGTTATCGTGGCGGTGGCACAGGCCATCTACGGGATAGTGATCATCGGAAGCGCAAAGGAGAGTGTGCAGAACAACCAGATACAGGGTCTGATCATGGGTGTCGTGGTCATGGCTGTGGTATCCTTTGTCAGCTACACCTTTGTCCTCAGGTTCTACTGGATCTATTACATTCTCTGCGTCGGACTTCTTGCCATGGTGGAGCTTTTCGGAAAGACCGTTAATAATGCAAAAAGATGGCTGGTCATAGGCCCCATCCAATTTCAGCCCTCTGAGCTTGCCAAAATCTTATTGATTTTATTCTTTGCTCAGTTTATTATGAAAAACAGGGACCGGCTGAACAAACTGTCCGTGATCGCCACTTCGCTGGTGCTGGTGGCGATACCCTGGTATCTGATACAGGATGAACCCGATCTTTCGACGAGTATAGTCATTTTGGCCATCTATGTGGCCGTTATGTATGTTGGGGGACTTTCGTCAAGGATCATTTTCGGTGTGCTCTCGGTTGCCATACCGGCCTTTATCATCACCCTGTTTCTGATACTGCAGCCCGATCAGGAGATCATCAAGCCCTACCAGCAGAACCGTATCCTGGCCTGGCTGCAGCCGGATAAATATACCAATACCGAAGGATACCAGCAGCAGAATTCCATCACGGCCATCGGATCCGGCCAGCTGACCGGAAAGGGGTACAAAAACAACGAGGTCGGATCGGTGAAAAACGGCAATTTCATTGCAGAACCCCAGACTGACTTTATTCTTGCGGTTGCGGGGGAGGAGCTTGGGTTTGCCGGCTGCGTTGCCATTGTGCTGATCTTTGCGGTGATGGTGGTGTTGATCGTTCATGTGGGTATCAGGGCACCGGATCTTTCGGGGACGTTGATCTGCACGGGGGTAGCAGCTCACATCGGGATCCAGAGTTTCATAAACATCGGTGTTGCAACGGGACTTCTGCCAAACACGGGACTTCCGCTGCCCTTCATCAGCTATGGCTCCACCTCACTGGTGGTGGTCTTTGTTGAGATCGGGCTTGTCCTTAATGTGGGGCTTTCCAGGGTCACCGAGAAGAGGATGCAGGGACTGGAACTGGATTTCTGATTTTGTTAAACCAGCAAAGCCCACAAAAATGACCGGGCATGTTCTGGATAGTTGCGATTTTTTACGGAGAAGGCATATCATGAATATCGGACTTGTAGCTTATGAGACAAAGAAAAAGCTTATGCAGAATCTCTGCATTGCCTACAGGACCATTTTAAGCAGGCATGAGCTTTACGCCACCGGCACCACGGGAAGACTTATAGAAGAGGCGGCAAATCTTAATGTGCACAAATATCTTTCTGGAAATCTGGGAGGAGAGCAGCAGCTGGGAGCCCAGATAGAACAGAATGAGATAGATCTTGTGATCTTTCTTAAGGATACGGTAAACAGTGTATCCTTTGATACGGACATGGGAAACATCTGCAGACTCTGTGATGTTCACAATATTCCGCTGGCAACGAATCTTGCTACCGCGGAACTTCTCATAAAGGCTTTGGACAGAGGGGATCTTGAGTGGCGTGAAATGTACAAGTGACAAAACAGGAAAGAGGAGGGCAGGGCTTTTTTGCACCTGCCTCTTAAGCCTTGCCCTGCTGACGGGATGCGGGGCAAAAAGCAGCATCATCCTGCCCTATGACAAGGACACCACAAACAATTCCTTCCGTTTCGAGGCGAATGATTCAAATAATACTGCCAAGGCCTTTGCAGAGGATCTCTGCATACCGGAGGGGGATTTTACCCCGGTGGACGAGGTTGCTTCAGGTGCGGATTCCTACGGATCTGCAGCTTTTTTTGATGTCAAGAACAAAAAGACCATGTATTCGAAAAATGTCTATTCCAGACTCTATCCGGCAAGTCTGACTAAGGTCATGACGGCTTTGGTTGCCATAGAAAACTGCGATATGGATAAGATCCTGACGGCAGATGAAAGCTGTGTCCTGGTTGAAAGCGATGTGCAGAAGATCGGACTTAAGGCCGGGGACACCATGACTCTGGATCAGGCGCTCCATATCCTTCTCATCTATTCGGCAAATGACGTTGCAAACCTTATCGCAGTGAATGTGGGAGGATCCATAGAAGGCTATGCCACAATGATGAACGAAAAGGCAAAGTCTCTGGGGGCGACCAACTCCAATTTTGTTAATCCCAGCGGTCTTCATGATGACAATCATTTTACCACGGCATATGACATGTATCTTATGTTCAATGAGGCCATCAAATACGGCAAGTTCATAGAAATAATCGGGATGACGGAGTACTCAACGGTCTATAAGGATGCATCGGGAGAGTCGGTGGAGTTTAACTGTTCCAGCACCAACCGGTATCTTAAGGGACAGGTCACGGCTCCTACCCAGTCCACGGTCATCGGGGGAAAAACCGGAACCACCATGCTGGCGGGCAACAATCTGATCCTTCTTTCCAAGGATTCCTCCGGAAATTCCTATATTTCCGTGGTTATGAGGGCAAACGGGGCAGATGTGCTCTATGACAAGATGAACAGCATGCTGCAGCTCCTTTCATAAGGGAAGAATAATGGTTACTGCTTACGTGGTCAACCAGACCACGTAAACAGAAACGAATAATAGTCTTTTTTTGTTCAATACATTGTGTTTTGAAGGTTGAAAGGTTATAATCATAGTATATATTTTTTTTAAGGAGGAACCACATGATACAGCTTATTGTTGGAGAAAAAGGCAAGGGGAAGACAAAGATCCTGTTAGACAAGGTAAATGAGGCGGCAAAGAGTGCAAAGGGAAATCTGGTGTTCGTGGATAAGGACAAGTCCCATATGTTCGAACTTAAGAATTCCATAAGGCTTGTCAATGTCAGTGAATATATGATCCGGTCTTCCGAGGAATTCACCGGATTCATAAGCGGGATCATCTCTGCCGACCATGATCTGGAGCAGATCTTCATCGACACCTATCTTATCTCTGCATCGGTTAAGGACGGAGAGTATGAGGAATCACTCAGAAAGATAGATGAGATCAGCACTAAGTTCAACGTTTCCGTTACGGTCAGCATTTCAGTGGAAAAGGAAAACCTGGCGGACGATCTGAAGAGTAAGGTAATCGTTGCCTTATAAAAATGTCATCCTCCGATAAGAAAACAATCAAATACAGACGCCCCGTGCATTTCAACGCGGGGCTTCTGGTTTTTGGTGCGATCTTTGTGTATATCCTTTTTCTGGTATATGCATATCTTCACACCACCCATCTGACCGGCTATGAAGTTACAGCCGGTTCTTTAGCGGTCAATTCCTCCTTCAGGGGAGTTGCTCTCAGAAACGAAACCCTGGTCAGTGCCAATGATGCCGGCTATATCAATTACTATGCGAAGGAAAGCGAGCATGCCTCAAGAGGGGGTCTTGTCTATTCCATAGATGAAAGCGGAACCCTGTCACAGATGATAGAAAACAGCCGGATGATGGGAGGTTCTCTTGCAGAGTCGGATCTCAGGGAGCTGAGGCAGGAACTCATCAATTTCAGGGTGGGGTACGGGGACGAGAGCTTCAGGCACGTCTATCAGGCCAAGGATTCCCTGACCGGCACGGTGAAAAAACTGGCAAATGCAAGCGCCCTTAAAAATCTGGAAAGTCTTTCCTCCAATGTGGCCCAGAATCTCATAAATCTTGGCTATGCTCCCCAGCCGGGCGTGGTGGTTTATGAATATGACGGGCTGGAGGATCTTAAACCCAATGATGTTGACGAAGACATCCTCGATGAGACCAGGCACGAAAAGAATCAGCTGATAGACGGGAGACTGGTGGAAGACGGAGAGGTGGCCTATAAGCTTATCAGTGATGAAAACTGGTCCGTGGTCATAGCTCTCGACGAAAAGACAAAGGCTTCCATAAGCGAAAATTCCTATGTTAAGGTAAGGTTCTTAAAAAATGACTACGAGTCCTGGGGAAAGATCAATGTGATCGAGAAGGATGAAGGTGATTTTCTGGAGCTGGCCTTTACCAATTCCATGATAACCTTTGCCACAGACAGATATGTGGATCTGGAGCTTGAACTGGATGAGATCAGCGGACTCAAGGTTCCCAATTCCGCCATAGTAAAAAAGGAATTCTACCTGATACCGTCCGACTATCTGACAACAGGCTTAAATGATGCCACCGGCTTCATAAGAAGAACCTATTTGGAGGACGGAAGCGATTCCACGGAATTTGTTGCGGCAGATGTCTATAACGAGGTGGATGCAAGACTCTATATCGACACAGCGGTCTTAAATGCCGGAGATGTGCTGATCAGACCGGATTCTGTCGGTGAGTTCACGGTTTCAAGAAAGGATTCGCTGACCGGTGTCTACAACATGAATAAGGGATACGCGGACTTTACCAACATAGATATAATCGATTCCAACACGGAATACTCCATAGTCAGATCGAGATCCAAGTATGATCTTCAGGTTTACGACTACATCGTGCTGGACGGGGACGGAGTGAACGATAACGATTTTGTCATAAACAGGGATACGGGTATCAACCTGTAAAACGAAAGAAGGACGGAAGGTTTCCGGGGAGGAGAAGATGATAAGGGAAAATCTTAAGGAAGTTGAGAAAAATATCTGCAGAGCCTGCGAAAAAGCCGGCAGGGACAGGTCAGAGGTGACACTTATTGCCGTGAGCAAGACAAAGCCCGTCGAAGACATCATGGAGGCCTATGAGGCCGGGATCAGGGACTTTGGCGAAAACAAGGTGCAGGAGCTTAGCGAAAAATACGAAAAGCTGCCAAAGGACATCAGGTGGCACATGATCGGACATCTTCAAAGGAACAAGGTAAAGAATGTGGTTGGCAAGGCGGTCCTTATACACAGCGTGGACTCCCTCGAGCTTGCCCGGGAGATAAACAGGCAGGCCGAAAAGCAGAACATCAGGGCCGATATCCTCCTGGAGGTGAACATAGCCAATGAGGAGACAAAGTTCGGAGTGGGTTACGATAATGTTTCGGAGCTGGCAAAAAGCATTATTGAACTACCTTATGTGAACGTAAAAGGACTTATGTGTATAGCACCATATGTTGTGGATTCTGAGCAGAATCGAAAATTTTTTAAAAAAATGTTGAAATTAGATGTTGACATAATGAGTAAACTTTGCAATAATATACACGGTGATGTTATGTCAATGGGGATGACCTGTGATTATGGAGTGGCAATTGAAGAGGGCGCCACTATGGTCAGGGTCGGAACCGGAATTTTCGGGGAGAGAGATTATTCGATATAGATCCCTTTCCTTTGAAAGCCCGGAGCATGATGCCGTCCCGGAGTGTACGAACCGGCCGGTCAGCTGTTTTGGGAAAGATCGGGTCAGTTTCAAGGCTGGCTTCAGGCAAGGAGGATATATTAATGGGATTTATAGACAAGCTGTACAGTACCATCAGACTCAGCGATGATGATGACTACTATGATGATGAGTTTGATGACGAGGAAGAGGAGATAGTTAAGCCCAGACGCAGGTCTTTCGGCAAGTCTCTCGACGATGATGATGAGGATGTACGTCCGGTGTCCAGGTCAAAGGTTACGCCGATGCCCAGATCCAGAAAGTCAGCTCTGGCTCCCGGAATGGAGGTTTGTGTTATAAAGCCCACTTCTGTTGAAGACAGCAGGGCAGTTGTTGATACGCTTCTTGAGAATCGTACCGTTGTTATTAATCTTGAGGGAATAACGGTTGAGGCTGCACAGAGGATCATGGATTATACATCCGGTGCAAATGCGGCTCTTGACGGCAATCTTCAGAAGATCGCCAGAAACATTTTCATCGTTACCCCCAGAAGTGTTGATATTTCCGGAGATTTTCAGGATATCTTTAACGGATCCATTGATATGTATGACAACAGCAGAAAATAGTATTTTCTGATCAATAAGGCTTTTTTCCTTAAATGTGGATTTCCCTATAAAAAAAGGACGGCTGTTTCCCCAGCCGTTCTTTTTTTGGTAAAATATTTTTTACCCCGTCGTTTGAAGTTAAGTTCGTATTATATATATTATGAATACCTCTGTCAGTTCCCGAATGAGGGATCGCAGGTAAGTCTCATGCCAAGTCTTCTGAAGACCCTCTCATCCACCTCGGAAAGGATCACCGTGGAATGGGCTTCACAGCCCTTGAGATAAGGGAGCTGAGACAGAGCCAGGGCAGCATCCGGATTGGTGGCTGCCGAAACGGAAAGGGCAATGAGCATCTCGTCCGTGTGAAGCCTTGGGTTATGGCTTCCGAGATATTTGGTCTTCAGGGTCTGAATGGGCTCGATGGCTTCCCGGCTGATGAGGTGCACGCTGTGATCTATGCCGGCATTGAGCTTCATAGAATTCAGGAGACAGGAGGCCGCAGCACCAAGAAGGTCATTCGTCCGGCCGGTCATGATCCTGCCGTCCGAAAGCTCGATGGCAGCGCAGGGAACCTGGGTCTCGTTGAAACGGTTATGAGCCGCAACAACCACATTTCTGTCATCTGCTGTAACTCCAGCCTGCTTCATAAGAAGGCTGAGCTTCATTTCCATATCTTTTGTGGCATTTCCAAGCTTGGCATCGCAACTGCCCTTGAAATAACGGCATATGATCTCCTGCCTTGCAGCCTCGCAGCAGATCTCATCATCGATGATGCAGTTTCCGGCCATGTTGACTCCCATGTCAGTGGGTGATTTATAGGGCGACTGCCCCTGGATCATCTCAAAAAGGGTATTGACCACGGGGAAGATCTCTACGTCCCGGTTATAATTAACCGTGGTCTCCCCGTAGGCCTCCAGGTGGAAGGGGTCGATCATGTTAACGTCGTTTAAGTCCGCGGTCGCTGCCTCATAGGCAATGTTTACCGGGTGCTTTAAGGGAAGATTCCATATGGGGAAGGTCTCGAATTTGGCATAGCCCGCCTTAACGCCCCGCTTGTGCTCGTGATAGAGCTGTGAAAGGCAGGTTGCCATCTTTCCCGAACCGGGACCCGGGGCTGTGACAACAACAAGGGGCCTTGTGGTCTTGACGAATTCGTTTTTACCGTAGCCTTCCTCACTTGCGATCCGGGTAACATCTCCGGGATATCCGTCAATGACATAGTGGAGATAGGTGTTAATGTTGTGGGTTTCAAGCTTTAAGCGGAATTTTTCCGCGGCGGCCTGACCGGTATATTTTGTGATCACAACCGAGGAAACGTAAAAATCCATCTTTCTGAAGGAATCAATGAGCCTCAGAACGTCGACATCATAGGTGATCCCGAGATCTTCCCTGGTCTTGTTCTGTTCGATGGCATCGGCACTAATGACAAAAACTATCTCAGCTTCGCTTTTCAGGTTCTCAAGCATCTTAAGCTTGCTGTCGGGCATGAAGCCGGGCAGGACCCTGGAGGCGTGAAAGTCATCAAAGAGCTTTCCTCCGAACTCCAGATAGAGCTTTTCAAACTGGTCTATCCTTTCCCTGATGTGCTGGGATTGAATTGTAAGGTACTTTTCATTGTCAAATCCGATCTTTTTCATGAAACCTCCTTATAGTTATGCTATCAGGGTTAAAAGCCGATATCCGAAGTGTTCCGCACTTCGTGCTCTCACGCTTCTCCCACATTTCGTGCTCTCGTGGGACTAACACCTCACTTCGCATTATATTATCATTTCCTTTTTCAAACAAGTCTGCCAAATTGGGCTGACAACATTGAAAGAGAAGGAAAGTTTGAGTATAATAGTAAAGATTAAGACAGAAAGGCAAAAAGGGCAGGAAGGTATAATGACAAAGAGTGAGATAAATGAGATAAAAAAGCAGTTTGCCATAGATGCCTGCACCATCGAGAGGATCTGCGGCTGCTATGTGAATGATGAAAAGGAAAAGATGTGTGTCAGCAGGGAAGCCTTTTTATCCCTTCCCGAGGAAGAGGAGCACAAATATTTTGATATATTAAAAAAGACCCTTTCGGGAACGGAGGGGAAAAACCTTCTGGAGCTTGAATTCCCGCTTGCGGAAGAGGCAAACGGCGGAAAGCAGGACTTCCTTTACAGGCTTAGGAACAGCGAATTGAAGGATGACGGACTGGTGGACGAATTCTTCGACCGCATTATAGAAACCTACGATACGGTTGAAAGATATTTTATCATCCTTGTTTTCGCATCCTATGATGTTCCCGGGAAGGCCACGGATAACCTGATGATGGATGATGCATCGGAAAATGTGTTCAACTACATGATCTGCAGCATTTGTCCCGTGAAGAGGTCAAAGGCGGTCTTAAGCTACAATGCCCGGGAAAACCGCATCGGCGAAAGGATACCGGACTGGGTGGTTTCCGATCCGGAAAAAGGGTTTATGTTCCCGGCCTTCGAGGACGGAGGGGCAGATGTACATAAGCTCATCTACTACAGCAAAAAGAGCGAAGAACTCATGGAAAACTTCATTGACAACATGTTCGGGGCTGTGCCTCCGGTGTCTGCAGGCTATCAGGCAGAGGTTTTCAACAGCATAATAAACGAAACCCTGGGTGAAGACTGCCTTCTTGAAACCGTCAAGAATATCAATGAGAACGTGGGGATCATCCTAAGGGATCATGAAAATTCGGATCCTGAGCCGGTGGTGCTGCAAAAGGAGGATGTTAAGAAGATCTTTTTTGACAGCGGAGTGGACAATGAAACCATGGAGTACTTTGATGACAGATATGACCGGGCGGTGGCAAAGGTCATGGAATCCGAGGATACGGACAACCTTCCTCCGGTTCCCATACTCGCAAAAAACCTTCCCGGGGTTAAAAAATTTGACATCAGGACTCCTGACATAGTGATCAGGGTTAATCCGGAAAGAACCGATCTTATAAGGACACAGGTGATTGACGGAAGGCAGTGTCTGGTCATAACCGTGGATGACCGGGTTCAGGTGAACGGCCTTTCCTGCAGAACCATCGGAAAGAAGTAGAAAAGATGCGGGAAATGAGATTCAAGATGGAGATAAACTACCCTGAGATGGACGAGGGCAGGGAAGTTGATGTTGAGGAATCATATCTTCAGGAGGGACTGGTTGTCTATTACACAATAATCCCTTCCATAGCCATGTCAGGGAATTTCAAACGCCGGGAGGCTCTTAAGAATTTTCACGGAGTCATTACAAAGAGGGAATATGACGGACTGGCCTATTATCTGACCGTAGGCTTTGATGAATAGCATATATGCTTATCCGTTAAAAGAAGAAGGCTTGTATGGGTGAGGATCTGAAGAAATTCGGCAGCAGGGATGTGACTGCACTTACACAAAAAAGAATAATTACGATCATGGTCTCCACGATACTTTTTGCATGTATCGTGATGTTTTTGATGGACTACACGGGGATCGTCAGTCTCGACTACGGAGACCTGTACCTGATCTTCTTTGTTGTGGTTCTGCTCTGTGTCGTTCCGGCCTTTGTCATGACCCTGTTCTACATGAGGAAGCAGGGACAGAACGAGAACAAGCTTCTTCTTGAGCTTGTAAGTGAAGAGGAAAGATATCGTCTTGCCTTCGAAAATTCCACAGACATCATCTTTGAATATGATTATATGGACGGGTCTCTGGCCTGCTACGGAAATTTTGAGAACACCGGCAGTGATGAGAGTGCAAACGGAAAGCTGCAGGGTACCTTTGAGAGCATAGTCTTAGGCGAAGGCTATGTTCACTACGACGACATTCAGAAGATAGTTGATTTCAAGCAGGGAAAGAGTGAGGACAATTTCAGCATAAGGATCAGATCCGACGTGGATCTGCCCTACAGATGGTATATGGTCGAGGGAACGATAGTGTCCGACCATGATGTTCCCATGAAGCTGATCGGAAAGCTTCGTGACATCAATGAGGAGAAACAGCAGGAAAGGGACTTCATTGAAAATGCCAAGAAGGACGGGGCAACGGATTTCTTCACCTGGGAGGTTGGCAAAAAGCTGATCGACAGCAGATATTCCAAAAATGAGGAGGAGATCCGCCTTCTGTTCTTTAAGCTCATGAACATAGACACAATTGATGAGGACTACGGGCAGATCTTTGCAGATGCCATCATCGTTCACGTGGCCAATGTCCTGAAAAGCTGTACCAGGGACGAGGACTGCCTGATAAGGATCAGCCGGGCCTCCTTTGCGGCAATGCTTCCGGGCATATCCCAGGACGGAATGATGATGATGCACACCGGTATCGAAAGACAGCTGGAGCATATGTATACCGGAGCGGGAAACGCAGGCGGACTTGACTACATCATCCGTTTTATGACCACGCCCCAGGAACTCTACAATGTGGTGAAGTCGGAGGTTTCAGGGGATAACATGCTGGAGGACAGGGCGGCAGGGATCAGGTATGATACCGTAAGCTTTGCCTTCAATATCCTGGAACACACCAGAGACCTGAACAGTGCCATGGGAATGCTTCTGGAATATGTGGGAACCCAGTTCAACATTGCCTGTATCCATGTTATGGAAAAGGAGGATGCACCGGGCATTGAGACCTGTATCTATGAATGGAGGTCCGGTCCCATGCTTTTCGGGGCTCATCCCGGAGAGAGAAGGGAACTGGATCATGTTGACCTCGATAACATCTACCGGAGTCTTAAGCAGAATGACTATATCGTGACCGACAGTCACATGCTTTCTTCACTTACGGATGAAACAAGGGTCAGAATGCTGAGAAACCATACCTCACACCTCTTTATAGCCATGATATCCGGCGGGGAGCCTGTGGGACTCATTGATTATGAACACCTGAATTCGGAATACAAATGGCCGGAGGAGACCACTGCAACCCTGAATGAGGTCACGAGGGTGATCTCCACCTACATCCTTAAGAACAAGTCTGACAATGCCAGCCGGGCAAAATCGGATTTCCTGTCCTCCATGTCCCATGAGATAAGGACTCCCATGAATGCCATAACCGGCTTTTCCGAACTGATCCTTGCGGAAAAGGGCCTGAATGAAAACACCAGAAGGTATGCCGGGGATATCAAGGCTTCCTCGGAAAGCCTCCTTGCCATCATAAATGACATACTCGACTTTTCGAAGATCGAAGCCGGAAAGTTCGAGATAATCCCGGAAAACTACAGGCTTTCCTCGGTTCTTAATGATGTTTATTCCATCATAAAGGTCAGGATCGGGGAGAAGGGGGTTGTGTTCAACATAAACCTTGAGGGCAACATCCCCGACGGTCTTGTGGGAGATGCCGCAAGGGTGAAGCAGGTACTTCTTAACATACTTAATAACGCTGTCAAGTTTACCCACAAGGGCAGCATCAATATGAATGTGGTCTGGGAGGAAAAGGAGGCTGACTCCGGCAATCTTATGGTTGCCGTTAAGGACACCGGGATCGGGATCAGGGAAGAGGACATCGGAAGGATCTTTGAATCCTTCTCCCAGGTGGATGTGGTCAGGAACAAGTCCATCAAGGGTACGGGACTTGGTCTTGCGATCTGTAAGAATCTCCTGAATCTCATGGGAGGAGGGATAAAGGCCGAGTCGGTCTACGGCGAGGGGACCACCTTTTCCTTCTATGTTGAACAGAAAGTCTTTGACAGAAAGAAATGTGAATTTGACCCTGAAAACTTCAGGAGGGAGGATCACTCCTCCTTTACGGTTCCCTTTACCGTTCCTGAGGCAAAGATCCTCATTGTGGATGACAACAGGGTGAATCTTGAGGTTGCAAAGGGACTCTTAAGGCAGTACAAGGCGGATATACGAACCGCTCTTTCGGGTGAGGAAGCACTGGATATCGTTTTCAGGGAGCCTGACTTTGACATCATCTTCATGGATCATATGATGCCGAAGATGGACGGAATAGAGACCACGGCCCACATAAGACACAGGGAGACCGAAAGGAACACACCCATCATAGCCCTTACCGCAAATGCCATAAAGGGAGCGGACAAGCTCTTCCTGGATGCCGGTATGAATGACTATATCTCAAAACCCATAAACTTAAAGCATCTGGCTAAGGTGATGGATAAATGGATCCCTGACGGAAAAAAGGTTTATGAGGTGTCAGAGGAAAAGACCGAAGAGAACAGGGTGCCTGAGACGACTGAGCCTGTGGCGGATAAAGGCGGGAGTGCCGGGATGGGTTCGGATGAATTCGCGGTCTTAAACGGTATCGACCTGGATGCCGGCCTTGAAAACTGCCTCGGTGACAGACAGGTCTACAGGAATCTGCTCGAGACCTTCATAGACTCCGACGCATGGACAAATGCCGACGGGTTTTACAGGGAAGGAGACCTGGAAAACTATAAGATCTCTGTTCATGGGCTGAAGAGTGCGGCTAAATATATCGGGGCCATGACCCTTTCCGAATATGCAAGAGACCTTGAGGAAATGGCAAAGGACGGAGACGTTTCCGGGATCGATGAAAAACATCCGGGTCTTGAACCCCTCTATAATGAGGTCGCCGTTTCCATCAGGGCTTTATTGAACAGGAACAGTGAAAGGGCTGAAGAGGATGCCAGGGAGGTGGAGGATTCCGAGATCAGGCTTCTGCTCGAAAAACTTCTGGCAGATCTTGATGAGATGGATCTTGATGCGGCTTCCACCAGTGCAAAACGCATGATGGACTTTAAGTCCGATAATCCCGAGGTGAATTCAATCCTGAGGGAGATTTGTAAGGATATAGACAACTTCGATTTTGACGAGGCCCATGCAGGGGTGGAAAAACTCATGGCTATGATCAAATAGGCTGATGCCTGTCAGTCTGAAAAAAAGCAGGGGAGCATGGTTAAGGCTTACGTGGTCTGTCGGACCACACGAACAGTAACATAACATAACATTTTTTGTTGACATGTGGCGGGGTTGTGTTATAAAATGCTATGGTGTGCGACGGCGGTCATGAAAAACCGTGTTAATTTTGTGGCTCTGCCGTTGGTGAAAATAGAAATATCATGACCCGTATCATTCTAAACAGGAGGTAGTATCGTGGCAAATATCAAATCCGCGAAGAAGAGGATCATCACAAGCCGCAAGAGAGCTGAAGCCAACAAGTCGGTTAAGAGCAGCGTTAAGACTTCCATCAGGAAGGTTTACGCAGCTATAGATTCAAACGACAAGGCTAATGCCGAGACGGCTCTGAAGGCAGCCATTTCCACTATAGAAAAGGCAGGCTCAAAGGGTGTGTATCACAAGTGCAACGCATCCAGGAAGGTATCCCGACTTACAAAAGCAGTTAATAAGATGGCTTAAGTTACAGCTTGCGTGGTTCGCCGGATCACGTAAGCAGTTATTCGCGGGCCGGTTTTCCGGTCCGCGTTTTCGTTTTTGATTTACAGTACCGGTTACGGTTAAAGCGGTTATATGCCCTGCGCATGCTTTAGCCGGTTTCTTTCTAATATCATGAATATTTCACAGGATCATATCAGAAATTTCAGTATCATAGCGCATATAGATCATGGCAAGTCCACCCTCGCAGACCGAATCCTCGAAAAGACCGGTCTTTTAACGGCACGCGAGATGCAGGATCAGGTTCTGGACAATATGGAACTTGAAAGAGAGCGGGGGATCACCATCAAATCCCAGGCTGTACGCACGGTCTACAGGGCAAAGAACGGGGAGGAATATGTCTTCAACCTCATAGATACCCCCGGCCATGTTGACTTTAATTATGAGGTCAGCAGGTCTCTTGCTGCCTGTGACGGTGCCATCCTTGTGGTGGACAGCGCCCAGGGCATAGAGGCCCAGACACTGGCAAATGTATACCTTGCCCTGGATCATGATCTTGATGTTTTTCCTGTCTTAAACAAGATCGATCTTCCAAGTGCAGAGCCCGACAGAGTTGCATCCGAGATAGAGGATGTGATCGGGATCGAGGCCATGGATGCCCCCAGGATCTCCGCAAAGCAGGGCATCGGCATTGAAGATGTTCTTGAAGAGATCGTAGCCAGGGTGCCCGCGCCAAAGGGGTCGGCAGATGAACCCTTAAAGTGCCTGATCTTTGATTCACTCTATGATCCCTATAAAGGAGTCATTGTATTCATCAGGGTCTTTGACGGAACCATAAAAGCCGGGGACAAGATACGCTTTATAGCAGCCGACAAGACTGAAGAGGTGGTTGAGGTCGGCTATTTCGGAGCGGGCAGGTTCATATCCTGCGACGAACTCTCCGCAGGAATGGTTGGGTATTTTACGGCAAGCATCAAGGACGTGAGACTCACAAGAGTCGGTGATACGGTGACCGATGCCCAAAATCCCTGCAGGGAAGCCCTTCCCGGCTACAGGAAGGTTAATCCCATGGTCTATTGCGGGATCTATCCGGCAGACACAAGAGATTATCCGGCCCTGAGGGATTCTCTTGAAAAGCTTCAGCTTAACGATGCATCCTTAAGCTTTGAACCTGAGACCTCCGTGGCTCTGGGCTTCGGCTTCAGATGCGGTTTTCTGGGTCTCCTTCATCTCGACATAATCACCGAAAGGCTTGAGAGGGAATATGACCTGGATCTTGTGACAACAGCTCCCGGAGTTGTTTACAGGGTGTATAAGACGAACGGTGAGATGATCGAGCTGACCAACCCTTCAAATCTGCCTGAGCCCTCTGAGATCGACTATATGGAAGAACCCATAGTTGAAGCACAGATCATGGTCTCCACCGAATTCCTTGGAGCCATCATAAAGCTCTGTCAGGAAAGAAGAGGGGTTCAGACCGGCATGGAATATATGGAAGAGACCAGGGTGCTCTTAAAATATGACCTTCCCTTAAATGAGATCATCTATGATTTCTTTGATGCCTTAAAGAGCAGATCCAGGGGATATGCCAGCTTTGATTATGAACTTAAGGAATACCGCAGATCCGACCTGGTGAAGCTTGACATCTTAATTAACCGTGAGTATGTGGATGCCCTTTCCTTCATCGTCTTTAAGGACAATGCCTATGAGAGGGGATCCAGGATGTGTGCCAGACTTAAAAACGAGATACCGCGACATCTTTTTGAGATACCCATACAGGCGGCTGTGGGGGGAAAGATCATCGCAAGGGAAACCGTCAAGGCAGTCAGGAAGGATGTGCTGGCAAAGTGCTACGGCGGTGACGTTTCCAGAAAGAAGAAGCTTCTCGAAAAGCAGAAGGAAGGAAAGAAGAAGATGAGGGAGATAGGAAATGTGGAGATCCCCCAGAAGGCTTTCCTTTCCGTGTTGAAGCTTGATGAGGAGTGAGGGGCTTTCTGTCTATGTTCATATTCCTTTCTGCGTAAGGAAGTGTCTTTACTGCGATTTTCTGTCGCAGGCCTTCGATGAAAGAAAAGCGGAGGCTTATCTTAAGGCTGTTTTATGCGAGATCCGCCTTGCCGGTTCCTTTTACGGAAAACAGAGGGTAAGGACTGTCTATTTCGGCGGGGGGACTCCCTCCGTGGTTCCGGCCTTTCACATAGAAAAGATCCTTGAAACACTAAAGGAAGAGTTTTCTTTTAACGAAGACTGTGAGATCTCTCTGGAGATAAATCCCAAAACAGCGGATGAAGAAGCTGTAAGAACATATCTTTTTGCCGGTGTGAACAGGTTCAGCTTAGGTATGCAGTCAGCCTCGGATCCTGAATTGAAGGCCCTGGGAAGGGTACATGACAATGGGGATCTTCTCGAAGCTTTTGGACTTTTAAGGGGACTTGGAGCGGATAACATCAATCTTGATATCATGACGGGGATCCCTCATCAGGACATGGATTCCCTGAAAAAAACGCTGGATGAGGCTGTATCCCTTAAATGTGACCACATAAGCGCCTATGCCCTGATCCTTGAGCCCGGAACCCCCTTTTTTGAACAGGGCAGGGATAAACTCGATCTTTGTGATGAAGACACGGAGATGGAGATGTATGAATATACCGTGGATTTTCTTGAAGCAAACGGATATCAGCGCTATGAGATCTCGAATTACTCCAGACCCGGAAGAAAATGTCTTCACAATCTTTCCTACTGGAACTGCGATGACTATCTGGGCTTTGGATGCGCTGCAGCATCCAGGATCAAAAACACCAGATTCACCAACATAAAAGACATAGATGCATATATAATGTCACCGGTAAAAAACAGATCCGAGGAGCTGACCCTGGATGATGAGGAGCTTATGTCCGAATTCTTCTTTATGGGCATGCGAAAGACAGAGGGGGTCAGCGTAAAAACCTTCAGGGAACGCTTTGGAAGGAGCATTTTCGGAGTATACGGAGACAGGCTTGAAAAGCATATCAGACAGGGACTTATCATAAAAGACGGAGACAGGCTCAGGTTCAGCAGGCGGGGATTGGATGTTTCAAACATCATTCTGTCTGATTTTGTTTCCTGACGTTCAGGAATGAAGCTGTTGTTACTGCTTACGTGGTCAACCAGACCACGTAAGCAGTAACGGGTTCGGCACATGAGAATTGCCTTCGGCAATGGTGCCGAACCTGCTAAATTTACATATTTGCCCGTAGCTACTCGACTCCATCAGCAAGCTGATGTCGCTCGTGGCTCGGGACTGAACAGTAACGAAGTTACTCCAAGGTTTTTTATTGTAATTTTGTACCAATTCAGATACAATTAAAAGGGTTGCAGACGACCGGATATTTCAGGATTAATTTAAACTGTTTTTGGGGGATGAAATGGCTGATGTTTTAACTGAAGGAGCAAAGGGATTCAGCTTCAGATACTACGAAAGTGAAGACAAACTGGAGGCAACATCCGATATCAGCGGGATACTTCCCGGACTTTCAGTGATCAGGCCCTTTGTGGGTAATATCGAGCTGGGAGCCAAGGTCTATCCCGATGACTGCAAGAGAGCCATTGATTTCTTCACGGATCTGAGGGTTACCTATCATGATTCCTTCTGCTATATCCGTATCATGGACACAACAGGCGATTATCCCTGGTTTGAGGTCATGATTCCCAGGGGAAATGCCGCCGAAGACTATGTCGAGGGCTTCATAAGGAAGATCGAAGTAAGGCGGGGGCAGACAGAGACAGACAGGGATCCGGACAGACTCACCTTTTTCGGGCTTCTTGAGGAAAGATTCAATGATATGCCCCTTTATGACGTGCCCAACCTCATGATCATAAAGCTCACGGAATACGATACTCTTGCGCTCATGAATAAGGAAAAGGCGGATAAGGCCCTGGAAGAATCAAAGGAGATCATCAGGGGAACCTTAAGGGACAGCGACCTGATCTGCTACGTGGGCGGAGGGATCTTTTTTGCCTCCTTAAACGGCATAAAGGACGATAAGATCCTTTGTGACAAGGCAGCCCTTCTGATTTCCACCCTGAAGATCACCTGGGGGGTCTATTGCGAGGAAAGCTTAAGCCAGACTGTGGCCATAGGAATGAGCACGGTGTCCCATGACCTTTCGCTCAACATAGCCGAGATCTATGGCAAGGCCGCCAAAGCGCTTGAAAGCGCTGAAATGAGCCATAAGAATACCTATATGTTCTTTACCAACACCATGAAGAAGGAGGAGGAATTTGTCGGAAGAAACGTTTCCCTTCATGATATCGAGCTTGTAAAGACCATATTAAATCCCATACATACCTGGGCCTATGCGGTGGATGAGAAATTCCACCTGATCTACAAGAACGAGGCCTTAAACGAGAGGATCCCGGGGGAGTGCATCGGCTACTGCTACGACCTGATCAAGGGTTCAAAGCAGCAGTGCGTTGACTGTCCCTTAAAGAAATTCAGCAAGGAGATCTCATCCGTGGATTCGGATGTGTATTCCCCGGGCTTAAGACGGATGCTCCACTGCAGGACCACCCGTCTTGTGATGAGGAACAACATAAAGGTCTATATCATCGCCGAGAGCCGCGAGAATATCTCAGACCATATCACACAGTTAAACGAGAGCAAGGAGAGCTTTAACAAGGCCATCTTAAAGAACCTTGACATAGTTTGGGACATTGACCTTTTAAGAAATTCCTGCAAGAGGATCAGGGAAGTCAATGTGCTTGCAATGACCGAAAGGCGTGTGGACAACTATGAGAACCTGAGAAGATACTATCTTGACAATGTTGTCTGTCCCGAGGACAGGGAGGATTTCCTCAATGCATCCTCTCCCGCATATCTGAGGGAGGCTGCAAAGATCGGAAGGGAAAGTGTTGAGACCAAGATCCGTCTTTTATATCAGGACGGAACCTATCACTGGTATGCCTTCAACACGGTCTTTGAGGACGACAGGGTCTTTCTTTCGGCAAGGGATATAAACGAGCTGTCCCATGACATAGTCAAGGACTACATGACCAACCGTAAATACGAGCAGGTCAGGGGCATGAACGAGATCCAGAACGAGCTTGCCAAGAACTATGAAAGAAGCGAGCATGTAAACGAGCTTACGGGCATCTATGTTTTTGAATATGACACCCAGGCAAAGAGCTACTACTTAAGCACTACCTTTGAGAAGATGTTCAAGGTGTCGGATCAGAACCTGAACGACGAATGGTCCCTGCTTGAAAGCCTGGAGCCCGGCTTAGAAGACAGGGATAAGTATAATGACTTTGTGGAGCGCGTAAAGAGGGAGCCGGACACCCATGAGATCACCTTAAGGCTCATGAATAAGTATGATGTGGCCCTCTACTTTACCATCACTGTTCAGACCCTGCAGGGACTTAATAACCGGATGGCCCGGGTCACAGGCTGTATCCAGGATGTGAACACCGAGATGGAGATAAAGGCGGAGCTTGAATTCAGGGCTGATTATGACTCCATCACCGGTCTCTATAACTCCGAGTCCTTCTACAGAAGGACCATGGAGAGGATATTCTTAAAGAGCGGGTCGGAATTTGCCATGATCGCCCTGGATATCAACAGGTTCAGGCTCATAAACGACAGGTTCGGCGTAGAGGTCGGAAACAACTGTCTTAAGGAGCTTGGAAAGCAGATATCCTTAAGCCTTCCCTGGGACGGGATCGCCGGCCGCTATCAGGCGGATAATTTCTCCATACTTCTGGAATATGAAAAGGATCAGGATATCCTCGATTACATAGAACGGCTGGGAATGGCCTTCCGCTTTGAAGAGGCCATACGCTGCGGTTCGACCCTGTCTTTCGGTATCTATAAGATAAGCGACAGGGATATACCGGTCAGGCTCATGTGTGACAGGGCCAGGCTTGCAAAGAAGGATATCAAGGGCAACACTCTCACAAACTTTGCCGTTTATGATGACAGGATAAGGCTTCAGCAGATCAAGCTTGCCGAGATGGAGAGCGAGATGCAGGTGGCCCTGGACCGGCACGAGTTCGTTATGTACGTTCAGCCCAAGGTAGATCTTAAGACCGGCCTTATCTGCGGAGGAGAGGCTCTGGTCCGCTGGCAGCACCCCATAAAGGGCTTGAGGATGCCGGGTGATTTCCTGCCCCTGTTTGAGAATAACGGCTTTATCAAGAAGATCGATGAATATATGTGGGAAAGCACGGCCATATATCTTGCCAAGCTTAAGAGTGTAGGCTTAAACATCCCCATTTCCGTTAACATTTCAAGGCTCCACATAAGCAACACCGATCTTATCGGAGAGCTCATGGGTCTGGTTGAAAAATACGGAATAGAGCCCAGAATGCTGGAGCTTGAGATAACCGAGACACTTTTCATCGACGACACGGACAATCTCTACAAGACCATGAGCGAGCTTAAGGAAAAGGGCTTCGTCATTGAGATGGACGACTTCGGATCGGGCTATTCGTCCCTCAACATGCTGAAGGATGCCCCTGTCGATGTTATAAAGATAGACCGTTTCTTCATAGATGAGGTCATAGATACCAAGAGGGGCAAGGTGATCGTTGCCAATTCCATTGCCATGACAAAGCAGCTGGGGCTTAAGGTTGTTGCTGAGGGCGTGGAGAATCTCGAGCAGGTCGAATTCCTGAAATCCGTTGGCTGCGACATAGCCCAGGGCTACTACTATTCAAAGCCGGTGCCGCAGGATGAATTTGAAGAAATGCTGAAAAACCAGTAAAAAAGGGGAAGAAAAATGCTTTTTATCAGGCAGGAAAACTTGAAGATCGGAATGAGGCTGGCAAAGCCCATCTACAATAAAAAGGGAGTGCTGCTCTACGAAAGGGATTCAAAGCTGACGACCCAGGGCATAGAAAGTGTGAAGAATTTCGGGATCATAGGCCTTTACATACTTGAGCCGGCTGAGCCCGTTCCGCCCATGACCCCGGACGATATCGAATTTGAAAGATTTCAGATGGTGTCCTCCTTCATGATCCAGGATGAACTGAAGGCCATAAAGGACACGGGAAAGACCACAAGTCAGCTGGCAACCCTTGTGGCCTCCATAATCAGAGGCTACGGAAGGCTGGACAGGAAGATCAATTTTGTCCAGAACTTAAGGAGCAGGGAGGATAAGCTTGCAAAGCATTCCCTGAATGTGGCCATGCTTTCGGCCATGATAACCCACAGGCTGAATGTCAAGCTTTCGGAACAGAATGATGCGGTGACTGCCGCCATCGTCCATGACATAGGCAAGCTGGATGTTCCGGAGGAGATAGACTCAAAGCCGGTCAGGTCTGAGGAGGATGAAAAGACCATACTCAACTGTCAGATCAGGGGCGAGTCCATGATAGAGGGGGCATTTTTGGCCACGCCGGCCATTAAAAGGATTGTCCAGCAGTTCAGGAGGCTTTCCGAGGAGGCCAAAAAGGGTGAGATAGACAAAAATGCGAAGATAACCACAGGGGCAAAGGTTCTTCTGGTTGCAAACGATTATGACAGCATGACTGCCATGAACGATTTTGATGAGCCAAAGTCTGAGATCAGTGCCTTAAGATATCTTATGGAAAGACCGGAGATCTATGACGACCAGATCGTCAACGCCTTGATAGAATCCATAAACTTTCTGGCTCCTGGAAGCTGTGTCGAGCTTACAAACGGTGAAAAGGGACTGGTTCTGGCTGAGAATAAATATAACATCCTTGAGCCCATGATCCTCTGCTTTTCCGATAACAAGATCATTGATCTGGGACAGGAACTGATCTACGGGGATCTTAAGATAAAGGATATGATGAAGACCCTGGATAACAGGTGTGTCATGGATCAGGATGCCTTAAAGAAAATGGGATACAGGTTATGACGGACATAAAGGCTGTCCTTAAGGATGCCGAAAAAAAGGGGGCTTCGGATGTCCACATCTGCGTGGGTGCCTCAATCCGCTACAGGATCCACGGGTCATTGCAGGATACCGGTCTTCCCGCAAGCACGGCATCGGATACCCTTGCCATCCTCTTAAGCCTCATAGACCAGGATCAGAGGGAGAGATTTGAAAAGAAGGGCGAGATCGACATCGGAGTCTGCGTTGGTGAAGGCAGATACAGGGTGAATGCCTTTAAGCAAAGGGGCAATATCACCATCGTCATCAGGATCTTTGATACCGTTCTGCCGGATGCGGGAGAACTTCTGATACCCGGGCCGGTTCTGGATCTTTGCCGGCTGCAAAAGGGGCTGGTCGTTATCTCCGGGCCTTCAGGCTCCGGAAAGTCCACCATCCTGGCAACACTTTTGGACAGGATAAATTCAGAAAGATCATGCAGCATAATCACGCTGGAGGATCCCATAGAATATCTTCATACACATAAGCTCTCCATAGTTAACCAGAGAGAGATAGGGATAGATTCATCCTCCTATGAGGATGGTTTAAGGTCGGCCATCAGGGAAGACCCGGATGTCATTTTCCTGTCCCGGACCGCCGATAAAAAGAGCATTCTTTTGATGCTGAGGGCGGTGGAGATGGGAAAGCTGGTCTTTACCACATCCTATACCCCAAGCACTGTTGAGGCTGTTGATTCCATGGTCTCATATTTTTCAAGGGATGAGGAGGCTATGATCAGAGGCAGGCTCTCAGCCTGTCTTGAGGGGGTAGTTTCAAGACAGCTCCTCCAGTCTCTGGACGGAACAAGAAAGCCGGTCTATGAGATCCTTTTATGTGAGAAAAATGTAAGGGAGGCGATAAAAAAGGGAGACGATACCGAACTTGAAAACCTTATCAAAAAGGGACACGACAAGGGAATGTACCTGATGGATGAATCCATTCTGGGTCTTTTCCTTAAGGGTGCGCTTAGCGAATCTTCAGCCGTTAAAAATGCCAACGATCCGGACAGGATGAAATTGGCTCTGGCGGCATATTCTTCAAAACAGAAGTAAGGATCCGGCCTTTTTCGGGTTGTTTAACTTCCGTTTTTTCCAAACGGTGGACTGCAATGTTTCGACAGGATTTTCTGACGCAGCAGACGGAAATGCAGACAAGCGGTCAGTTCAATCATGAACGTGTCAGTACACCATTTATCAGGCGGTTTTTGCCGCATCGGGTAACCGTCCTTAAAACAGATCGTTTTTAAGGCTGTTACGTTTTTTATTCCAATCAAGTTAAGCAGAAAAGATGTAACAGTTCAGAAACTGAAGGTTTATGAACTGTTACGAAAAGAGATTTATAAGGAGGTGGAAAATCGTATGGTCAGCAGTGTACATACGGTCGCTCTTCTGGGATTAAGTGCCAGGATCGTGACCGTGGAGGCAGACGTTTCGGACGGTATGCCTGTTTTTGACATGGTGGGTTATCTTGCAAACGAGGTGAGGGAGGCAAGGGAAAGGGTGAAGACTGCCCTTAAAAACAACAAAATCGTCATTCCTCCAAAGAGGATCACGGTTAATCTTTCACCCGGGGATATCAAAAAGAACGGCACATCCTTTGACCTGGCTGTTGCCCTGGCTTTAATGGCATCCCTGCAGGTGATTCCGGGGGAAAGCCTGAAGGACTGCATGGTTTTCGGTGAACTGTCCCTGACAGGGGAGATCAAGCCCGTCTACGGGGTTCTTCCCATGGTTATCGAAGCAAGGAATTCAGGCTGTAAAAGGTGTATAGTCCCGGCAGATAATGCTTTGGAGGGAAGGGCTGTGGAGGATATGGAGATCATTGGACTTTCCAGTCTGAAGGAAGCATTGGGATTTTTTAACGAAGGCATCAGACCAGAAACAGAAAACAGGATGGAAAAAGAGGAAACGACCACTGACCGGTCACCGGACTTTTCCGATGTTAACGGCCAGGAGACCGTTAAAAGAGCAATGGAGATAGCGGCGGCCGGGATGCATAATATCCTGCTGATCGGTCCTCCCGGAAGCGGAAAGACCATGCTGGCAAAGCGCCTTCCGACCATCCTTCCGGCCCTGAGCCAGAAGGAGAGCATGGAGATAACGAAGATCTACAGCGTGGCAGGAAAACTGAAGTGCGGTCAGGGGCTCATCAGATCCAGACCCTTTGTAAGTCCTCATCACACAGTTACACCCCAGGCTCTGGCCGGAGGCGGTAGCATACCCAGACCCGGAGAGTGTTCTCTTGCCCACAGAGGGGTTCTCTTTCTGGACGAGCTTCCGGAATTTACAAGATCCTCCCTTGAGATCTTAAGGCAGCCCCTCGAAGACAAGGAGGTCCACATTTCCAGAACCCACGGGGATTTTGTTTTTCCCGCTGATTTTCTTCTGTGTGCAGCCATGAACCCCTGCAAGTGCGGCTACTACCCGGACATGAAAAAATGCACCTGTACGGAGGGGGATGTTAAGCAGTATCTGTCAAGGATATCAGGTCCCCTTCTTGACAGGATCGATATCTGCGCCGAGGCCTCCCGGATAAGTTTTTCAGACATCAGGTGCAGCAGAAAGTCGGAGAGCTCGGCCGCCATCAGAGACAGGGTTGAAAGGGCAGCCCTCATCCAGCAGGAAAGATACAGGGGGACAAAGCTCAGATTCAATGCGGATCTTTCTGCCTCTGACCTGCAAAGATTCTGCAGGCTGGATGAGGCGGAGGAGGAATTTATGCAGAATGCATATGAAGCCCTAAGCCTTTCTGCCAGGGTCTATCACAGGATCTTAAAGGTAGCAAGGACCATAGCGGATCTTGAAGGAAGTGAGAGGATCAGAAAGTCCCATCTGAGCGAGGCAGTGGGATTTAAGAGCATAGACAGGAGGTACTGGCATGGATGAGGTCAGATATATCAGCCGCTTCAGTCCGGATTTTCCGGAAAAGCTGAAAAATATACCGGATCCGCCGGCGGGGATCTATGTGAAGGGAAGACTTCCCGATGAAAATGTAAAGACGGTAGCCATAGTCGGAGCAAGAAACTGCTCCCAGTACGGAAGGAAGCTGGCCGAGTTTTTTGCATCCAATCTGGCATCGGCAGGGGTTCAGGTGATCAGCGGCCTTGCAAGGGGCATTGACGGGATCGCCCAGATAAATTCCATAAAGGCAGGGGGAAGCACCTGGGGGGTCTTAGGCTGCGGCATCGATTATGTATATCCCGAATCCAACAGATATATCTATGAAGAAACCCTGAAAAAGGGTGGCCTTATCTCGGAATACGAGGGGGTGCGTCCGCCACTGAGAGCCTTTTTTGTGCAAAGGAACCGTCTGATCTCCGCCCTCTGTGATGTCCTTCTGGTCATAGAGGCAAAGGAAAGATCCGGAACCTCCATAACGGTGAGAAACGCCCTCATGCAGGGGAAGGACATATTTGCGGTTCCCGGAAGACTCACGGATCCCCTGTCAGCCGGCTGCAACAGGCTTATTGCCCAGGGAGCAGGGATTGCCCTTAACCCGGAAACGATTCTGATGGCTCTTGACAGATCCCTTAACGAACCTTTGATCGCCACCGCAAACAGGAAGATCTGTGCCGGGGGACAGATTAAATGCGGGAAGATAGTCTTAACGGGAGACGAAAAGAAGATATATTCCCTGCTGGATCTTTATCCAAAGACTCTTGATGAGATAGTTTCATCCTCAGGTCTGGGTGTCAGCGAAACTCTTCGGATCATCCTTGATCTGAGGCTTAAGGATCTTGTGACGGAATGTGCAAAAAACAACTACATAAGAAATCATCTATGACTTCATGCGCGAAATTCCGCTTTTTCGTGCATGAAGTCAAAGAACAATGATTTTCATCAGAAAATCATTGTTCGTACTCGACCGACTCCTGCCGAAGGCAGGGGGAGTCCCGCGGAACGCGGGATTCATGCGTGCATTTCCGCTTTTGCACGCATGAAGTCAAAGAAAATTGCACCCTTCAGCTTAAAATGCTATCATATCTCATTAGGACTAAAGGGTCTGATGACCCTGAGAATATATACAGATACAGGTGAAACACAGTGAAAAACATAAAAAGACGCGTCACGGGGCTTTCCTTCAGGATCATCAGCGGAACAGTCATTCTGCTCCTGATATTCGGAACTGTACAGAGTCTGCTGGGATATGCACAGTTTACCATATCCCTTACAAATGAATATAACGAATCTGCCTTCAGGACCGCTGAAACAGCAGCAACCCTGGTTAACGGCGGGCATCTTCAGGAGTATCTTTCTTCGGAAGGAAAGAGTGAGGAATATGAGACCATGAGGCAGAGGCTCTACACCCTTTGCCAGAAACAGAATGTGACCCTCATCTATGTGATCTGCCCGGATACGGACTATTATGATGAATTCACACTTGTCATAAGCGTTCAGAACGAAAAGAGTACCTACGACCCCTGGCCCATCGGCTACAGACGAAAGGCTACGAATGACGAATATATCTCCATATACAGGAGCATATATGAAGAGGGGCTGACAAGGGGTACCATACTCCGCACGGAGGATTTAAGCGGAAAGGAGCCTCACATCACTTCGCTGATACCGGTGAAGGATGAGACCGGGAAGGTTTGTGGGATCCTTTGTGTCCAGCGCCCCATGGAAGAACTGAAAAAGGGAAGGATAAGCTTCCTTAAGCATATTCTCTTTTCAACCCTGATCCTGGCTCTGATCGCTTCCGTTTCAACCTATTTCTTCTTAAGAAAACATTTTGTCAACCCCATGAGGATCGTTACAAGGGAGGCTCAGCGCTTTGCCAGGGAAAACACGGCCAGTGAAGAGGGGCTTTCGGGAGACATCAGTTCCGTAAGCTCGATCAGTGAGATAAGGGCCCTTGCCGAATCCATAGACCGGATGGAAAAGGACACCCTTCTTTTTGTTGAAAGGATAACCCGGCTTACTTCCGAAAACAAGAGGATCAGCACGGAGCTTTCCATTGCAAGAAAGATACAGGCGGCGATCCTGCCGAATGAATTTCCTCCCTTTCCAGGCAGATATGAATTTGACATCTATGCCTCCATGTCACCCGCAAAGGAGGTGGGGGGAGACTTCTATGATTTCTTCCTGATCGATGATGACCGTCTGGGTCTTGTTATCGCTGATGTTGCGGGGAAGGGAGTTCCGGCGGCCCTCTTTATGATGGTGGCTAAGCTTCTGATCAAGCTCAGAGCCTATTCGGGAGGAGATCCGGGGGATATGCTCTCGGATGTCAGCAAAACCCTTTTTGACAGAAATCCCATGGGACTCTTTGTAACTGTCTGGTTTGCCATCGTCAACCTTTCGACAGGGGAGGGGAAGGCGGTAAATGCCGGGCACGAATATCCCGCCCTCCATCACAGGGACGGGAAATATGAGTTTGTAAAATACAGGCATCAGATCCCTCTTGCCGTTATGGAGGACTATTGCTACAAATCCCATGACTTTAAGCTTGAGCCGGGTGACAGCGTCTTTGTCTATACCGACGGTGTTACCGAGGCGGAAAACAGCGCAAATGACATGTTCGGGGAAAACAACCTTCTGACAGGCTTAAACCGTGAACCGGAAGCGGATCCGGAAAAGTCCCTGGCAAACGTAAGGAGTGAGATCGACTCTTTTGTGGGAGAGGCGGAGCAGTTTGATGACATAACGATGCTGGGATTCAGGTTCAACAGACCGACAAATTGAGGGGGATGTGAACAAATATTTACTTGTCGTGACGGAAAAATGGGTGTATAGTTGTTGCTAAATGTGCCGAAAAGGCACGGAATATGTATAATACACTGTTTAAGGAAGATCTGATACGATGGCTAAAAATCTTGTTATTGTGGAGTCGCCTGCAAAGGTAAAGACCATAAAGAAGTTTCTTGGCAGCAGCTATTCTGTTGCAGCATCGATGGGTCATGTGCGAGACCTCCCCAAATCACAGCTGGGGATCGACGTGGACAATGACTTTGAACCCAAATACATAACCATAAGGGGAAAGGGTGATCTGCTCGCTTCATTGAGAAAGGAAGTAAAAAAGGCAGACACCATCTATCTGGCAACCGACCCTGACCGGGAGGGGGAGGCCATATCCTGGCATCTTCTGACAGCCCTGAAGCTGGAGCCGGGACAGACAGACAAAAAGGTCAAAAGGATTGCCTTTAATGAGATCACAAAGACGGCGGTAAAAAGCTCCCTCAAGGAGCCCAGGGACATTAACATGGATCTGGTGGATGCCCAGCAGGCACGAAGGGTGCTGGACAGAATGGTGGGCTATAACATTTCTCCCCTCCTGTGGGCAAAGGTAAAGAGAGGACTTTCCGCAGGCCGCGTTCAGTCTGCCGCCTTAAGGATGGTCTGTGACAGAGAGGACGAGATCGAGGCTTTCATCCCGGAGGAATACTGGACCATAAGCGCGATCCTTGATGTAAAGGGCGAAAAAAAGCCGGTAGAAGCAAAGTTTTACGGCGATGAAAATGGAAAGATCGAAATAAAGGATAAAAAGCAGGCTGACGAGATCGTTAAGTACTGCAGGTCCTGTGAAATGACCGTAAAGGAGGTAAAAAAAGGGGAAAGGGTAAAAAAAGCCCCTCTTCCCTACACCACCAGCACCATGCAGCAGGATGCCAGCAGGATGCTCAATTTCTCCACCCAGAAGACAATGAGGGTGGCCCAGCAGCTCTATGAGGACGGATACATCTCCTATCTGAGAACCGATTCCACCAGGATCTCCGAGGAGGCCGCAAGAAGCGCCTCGGATCACATCGAAAAGGAATTCGGAAAAGAATATGTGGGTGCAGCCAGGCAGGGAAAGACCGACGGAAAGAAGGTTCAGGATGCACATGAGGCCATAAGACCCACCGATATCGAAAGAAGTCCAAAGTCCCTTTCGGGAACTCTTTCAAATGACATGATAAAACTCTATAAGCTGATCTGGAACAGGTTTGCGGCAAGCATGATGACTCCCGCCATCTACGATACCACCTCGGTAAGGATTCAGGCAGGTGACAGATATATTTTTACGGTAAGTGCCTCAAGCCTCAGATTTGACGGTTTTTTATCCGTATATAAGCCTTCGGAGGATGATGAGAAGGACACAAACGTATTAAATGCCACCTTAAGTACATCCAGTGAACTAAAGGTTTCATCCCTTGATCCCAGGCAGCATTTCACCCAGCCGCCGGCACATTTTACCGAGGCGACCCTGGTACGGGCAATGGAAGAGATGGGGATCGGCAGACCCAGTACCTATGCCCCCACCATAACGACGCTTCTTGCAAGGCGCTACATTACCAAGGAAGCAAAGAACATCTATGTGACCGAGATGGGAAATACGGTCAACAAGATCATGAGGGAGGCCTTTCCGGAGATAGTCGATGCCAAGTTTACCGCGACGATGGAATCCCTGCTGGATGAGGTCGAGGATGGACAGGTACGCTGGAAGAGCATCATCGAAAATTTCTATCCGGATCTGGACGAGGCCATAAAAAAGGCGGAAAAAGAGATCGCAGAGGTTAAGATCGAGGACGAAAAGACCGATATAATATGTGATAAGTGCGGCCGCAACATGGTGATCAAGTACGGACCCCATGGAAAATTCCTGGCCTGTCCCGGTTTTCCGGACTGCAGGAACACCATGCCCTACTATGAGACCATAGGGGTCAAATGTCCCAGGTGCGGAAGGGACATTGCCATGAAGATGTCAAAGAAGGGCAGGAGGTTTTACGGGTGCACCGGATTTCCGGACTGTGATTTTACGACCTGGTCAAAGCCGGTCAATGAAAAGTGTCCAAAATGCGGCAGCATCATGGTGGAAAAGGGTCAGCATCTGGCCTGCTCCAATGATGAGTGTAAATTTGTCAGACCTAAGGACAGATAACAGACAGAAATGATTTTTATGTTACTGTTTACGTGGTCCGGCAGACTGCGTAAGCAGTAACATATTTGTTTTAAATTTTTACAAATTTTCAGACAATTGGTTGAGTTTCTCCTGAATTTATGCTAAAATATTTAACAATTCAGAACAGTCACCCGGGGATTTCGGCCTGGTCTGACAGGAAAGCTTTTAGCAAAGGAGAAGGGGAAGTTGAGCAGTATTGAACTTCTTGATAAGACGCGAAAGATAAACAAACTCCTGCATAATAACAAAAAAAGTAAGGTTGTTTTTGATGATATGTGCCTGTGCCTGGGAGGGATCCTTGACTCCGATGTCATGTGCCTCAGCCGGAAGGGAAAGGTTCTTGGGATCGGAAAAGACAGGGAAGAGACAGGTGAAAGGCTTTTTTCGGGCTATAAGAGAGGGGACTTCATTGATGATGTCTTTAACGAAAGACTTCTGGGGATCCTTTCCACCAAGGAAAATGTTGACCTTGGGATGCTGGGAATAGAAGAGGAGAAAGCCGGAGGCAGAACGGGTCTCATTACCCCGGTGGACATAGCCGGTGAAAGACTGGGAACCCTGTTCTTTGTCAAAAAGGAAGGCATCTATTCCATCGACGACATAATCCTCTGTGAATACGGAGCCACTGTGGTGAGCCTTGAAATGCTCAGATCCCTTAAGGAAGAGGATGCAAACGAGAGCAGGATGTCCCTTGCAATAGAAGGAGCCCTTTCGGCTCTGTCCTATTCCGAAACGGAGGCACTGGTAAAGGTCTTTGAAGAGCTTAACGGACTTGAAGGGATCGTGGTTGCATCCAGGATCGCCGACCAGTCCAACATCACAAGATCGGTGATAGTCAACGCCTTAAGGAAATTTGAGAGTGCGGGGATAATCGAATCCAGGTCTTCGGGGATGAAGGGAACCTACATCAGGGTCTTAAATCCTCAGGTCTTCGAGGAGATGGATGAACTGAAACATAATCTTAAGTAAATCGGATATTGAAGGACCGGAATGGAGACCGGTCTTGATGGAAAAAGGATTTTTAGGTCATAAAAGTCCTTTTTTTGTATTCATAACATATTAACATAGTATTATTATGTAACCACAACATGTGGGGTCGAAAATCTCTGTTCTACAAGTATGCTGTGTTTTATTGACTTTTTTAGGCTGTACATTATAATGATAACGATATGAAAGGGGTGGCATAATTATGATCAATTCCGGTGTATACAACTACATCAACGTTCTGGATAAAGCCCTTGATGCTTCCGCCTTAAGGAGCAAGGCAATAGCCAACAACATCGCAAATGTTGACACGCCTCACTACAAGAGACAGGATGTGTCCTTTGCGGAGAATCTCCAGAGGGCCCTGAAGAATTCAAAGTTTGAGACTCTGGATGAAAAGGTGAAGTCCCTTAAGCTTTCAAGGCTTAACGGAACCATGTTTACGGACAACGAAGCCTATTCCTACAGGCTGGACGGCAACAATGTCGACATAGATACAGAAAATGTGCAGATGGCTGCAAACCAGCTGCTCTACAACGGTCTGGAACAGAGTGCGGACGCCCAGTTCCGTGTGATCCAGACGGTGCTCAAGTGATCCTTGACCGGTTTTTCATAAGGGGTCTTTTTGGTTTTCATGTGTGTTTTGCACGACACTGCGAAAACGGACATCCGGCAGCATTTTGCCGGGTATTGACCCTGGTTTATATAAGGAGGTTTGAAAATGGGAATTTTCAGCAGCTTTGGCATTAATGCGTCAGGTCTTACGGCTGAGCGCTACAGGATGGATGTCATCTCCGAGAATATAGCTAATTCAGAGACTACAAGGACAGAGGACGGAACTCCCTATGTGAGGAAGGTGGTGACCTTCAGGGAAAGACAGAATCCCGTGGCGGCTTTTTCAAGCATGCTGGCATCCACCAGAAGTAAATATAACAGGTTTGCCGGAAACGGTGTTAAGGTTGACGGACTCTATAAGGACGAGACCACGGAGATGAAGATGGTCTACGATCCTTCCCATCCGGATGCGGACGAAAACGGCTATGTCTGGTATCCCAACGTTGACATCGTGACGGAGATGACCAACCTTATCGATGCCAGCCGGGCCTATGAGGCAAATGCAACGGCTTTTAACACCAGTAAGCAGATCGCCCTTAAGGGTCTTGAGATCGGAAAGGGCTGAAAGGCAGGCTAAATGGATATTTCATCATTTTACAATCTGACATCGGATGCGGTTAAGGGAGCGGCGAAGAATGCTTCCACCGTGAAATATGGTGATGAGAAGAATTTCAACGTCTTTCTGGATGCTGCAAAAAAACAGATCAACGAGACAAATTCGTACATCCATGATGAGGAGACCGAAGAGATCAAGTTTGCCCTGGGGCTGACCCAGAACACCCACGATCTGTCCATAGCCCAGGCCAAGGCCCAGACTGCGATCCAGTACACCGTGGCTTTAAGGGACAGGTTCCTTGAATCCTACAAGGAGATCATGCAGATGCAGATCTGATCCGGGATTGTTTTATGCAAAAACGGGTTACTGTTCAGTCCCGAGCCACGAGCGACATCAGCATGCTGATGGAGTCGAGTAGCTACGGGCAAATATGTAAATTTAGCAGGTTCGGCACCATTGCCGAAGGCAATTCTCATGTGCCGAACCCGTTACTGTTCAGTGGTCTGGTTGACCACGTAAGCAGTAACAAAAACGGACATCCGACAGCATTTAGTCAGATAATATACTGAGTTGATCAGAGGAGGAATATATGCTGGAGCGTATACTTACGAGGCTGAGAGCGCTTTGGGAAAAGATTCTTGAATGGTGGGGTAAATTCAATGCAAGGCAGAAAACGCTTATCATAAGCATTTCTGCCGCTGTTGTCGTTGCCATCGTGATCGTGGTTTCCATACTTTCACAGCCCAAATATGAGGTTTTGAGCGTCAGCGACAGCACCAAGCAGACCTCGGAGATCCAGGCTCTTCTGGATGAAAACAACATACCCTACAAAACCTCTACAGACGGGCTGACGGTCTCTGTTCTGGAGGAGGACTATTCCGATGCCATAATCCTTCTGGGAGCAAATGACATTCCGGCGGTGGGAGCCGACATTGAGAACGTTTTTTCCGGAGGCTTTTCAACCACCGAATCCGACAAGGAAAAGAAATATAAGGTATATCTTCAGAAATATCTGGCTGAGGGACTGGAGGGGCAGGATAACATCAAGGCTGCCACAGTCACCTTAAGCATTCCCGAGGACGACGGAACCCTTCTTTCCCAGGAAAAGGAATCCTATGCCAGCGTCATGCTGACCCTTGCCGAACCGGATTCCGTTGATGAGGAGCAGGCTGCGGGACTTGCAAGGTTCATAGCCACATCTATCGGAAACGACACCACAAAGAACATCGTCATCATGGACAGCAACGGAAACATGCTCTTTTCCGGCGAGGACAACTTAAGCATTGCCGGAAACGCAGGGAGCAGGCTTTCCTATGAGGCAAAGTATGACGCCCTTGTTAAAAATGAGATCAAGGAAGCCCTGGTGGGCGCCAAGATATATGACAATGTCCAGGTGGTTCCAAATCTGGATCTTAACTGGGACATAATCAAGAAGACAGAGCATACCTACACCCCGGCTGAGGGACAGGATCAGGGCGTTCTCTCACACAGGGACACCTATTCACAGACTGCCACCAACACCAACGGGGATATTCCCGGAACGGACACCAACGGTGAGGTGACCTATGAATATCAGGATCATGCCTATTCAAACACCACAACAGACGAGGAGAGCAGTGACTATCTGCCAAACGAGACCATAACCGATACCGAGACACCGGGCGGGGTTATTAACCGCGAAAATTCCTCTCTCGGTATCACAGCCATTCATTATGTGATCTACAACGAGGACGACCTCATGACCCAGGGGCTGCTTGACGGAACCACCTTTGAGGAATATCGTCTGGCAAACAGTGAAAGGGTCAAGCAGGAGGTTGATCAGGATGTCTACACCATGGTGAGCAATGCCACGGGAATCCCCGAGGCCAGGATCAGCATCGTGGCCTATGACGAGCCTGTGTTCGTTGAAAGCGAAAAAGAAAACTTCCTGACTTCAAACTATATGCTGATCATCCTCATCATCCTGATTTTGGGTCTGCTTGCCTTTGTTGTGATCAGATCCATGAGAGCGGAAAAACAGCCGGAGGAACAGGAAGAGCTTTCCCTGGATTCCCTTCTGCAGAGCACTCAGGATGTTGAACTTGAGGAGATCGACGCCGATAACAGATCCGAGGTCAGTATCCTCATCGAAAAATTTGTTGACGAAAATCCGGATGCCGTTGCCAACCTACTTCGCAATTGGCTGCAGGAAGACTGGGGGTAGGATATGCCGGCACCGGCAACAACGATTGACACTTCAGCCACAGAGGGCTTAAGCGGAATACAAAAAGCAGCCATACTGCTCATAGCACTGGGACCGGAGAAGTCCAGTAAGATATTCAAGCACCTTAAGGAAGATGAGATCGAGGAGCTGACCCTTGAGATAGCAAACACCAGGAGCGTCACTCCCCAGGTCAAGGAAGCTGTAGTCAACGAATTTTATCAGATCTGCCTGGCTCAGCAGTACATTGCAGAGGGTGGTATCGGATATGCCAAGGAGCTTCTGGAGCAGGCCCTGGGCGCGGAAAAGGCTACGGATGTCATTTCAAGGCTCACAGCTTCCCTGCAGGTCAAGCCCTTCGAATTTGTCAGAAAGACGGATGCTTCTCAGCTTTTAAACTTCATCCAGGACGAGCATCCACAGACCATAGCCCTTATTTTGTCCTATCTTTCACCTGCCCAGGCAGCACAGATCATCGGTGCCCTGCCTCCCGACAAGCAGGCTGATGTTGCAAAGAGAATAGCCATCATGGACAGAACATCTCCCGATGTTATCAAGGAGGTTGAGAAGGTGCTGGAATCAAAGATCTCTTCACTTGTAAATCAGGACTACACAATCATCGGCGGTGTGGACTCCATAGTGGAGATCCTGAATACGGTAGACCGCGGAACGGAAAAACATATCATGGAAACCCTGGAAGTGGACGAGCCGGAGCTTGCGGACGAGATCAGAAAGAAGATGTTCGTATTCGAGGACGTGCTGCTGCTTGATGACAGGGCTATCCAGAGAGTACTCCGTGATGTTGACAATAACGACCTTGCCATGGCTCTTAAGGGTGCCAATGAGCAGGTTCAGGCTGCGATCTTCAAGAACCTCTCAAAGAGGCTTGCATCCATGATAAAGGAAGATATGGAATTCATGGGTCCTGTTCGTATGAAGGACGTGGAGGAAGCACAGCAGAAGATCGTAAACATCATAAGAAAGCTGGAGGATTCTGCGGAGATCGTTATTTCAAGAGGCGGAGGAGACGAGATAGTTGTCTAATTTACTTAAACGCGGCTACGTTTCGCCTGACAGCGACAATAAGCGCGTGATCGATTCAAATGCCCTTGTTGCCGAACGTATCAGGCTTTTGAAAAGTGTTCTGAAAAGCAGTGCCTCAGCTGACGAAAATGATCCGAGGGAATTTGACGAGGATGGCTTCAGTGCAGGCTTAAACGCAGAAAATGTTGATGCCCTTCTTGCGGACAATGATGAAGGGTTTCAGGAGATGCAGGAGATCCCCCAGCCGGAGGCTCCGGATCTTGAAGAGATAAACCGGCAGGCAGAGCAGATCCTTGATGATGCAAGAGCCGAGGCTCAGAACATCCTGCAGGAAGCTATGGCAGAGGCAGAGGCTAATAAACAGGCGGTTTATGATGAGGCCCGTCAGGCAGGTCATGATGAGGGTTATCAGGTTGGCCTTTCGGAGGTGGATTCCATGAAGGCCGAGCTTAAAGAGCTGGAGGAAGGTCTTCAGCGTGACTATGAAGCAAGGCTTGACGAACTGGAGCCTGAGCTGATCGCCGTTTTTACTGACATATATGAGCATATTTTTCATGTCTCCTTAAGTGAAAATAAGGAGATAATATTTTATCTGATACAGAATACGCTGAGGAACATCGAAGGCGGGTCGGGAATGATGATCCACGTTTCGAAGGAGGACTACGGTTTTGTATCAATGCAGAAGAAGGAGCTTTTATCCGGTCTTTCCAATGCCGACGAAACGGAGATCGTTGAGGATATGACCTTAAAACCCAACCAGGCCTTCATTGAAACCGGAGCAGGGATCTTTGACTGTTCGCTTGAGACAGAGCTTTCCGGACTGAAAAGAATGCTGAGGCTTCTGTCCTTTGAAAGACAGGAGGAGCAATAGATGGAACCGGTAATTGATTTTGGCAAATATCTGAAAGTCATGGATGAGCCTTTCTTTAAAAAGCTGGGGAGGGTCGTCAACGTTGTCGGTCTTACCATCGAGTCATTAGGTCCTGATGCGAGACTGGCGGATATGTGCCATATAATCCCTTCGGACGAAAGCAGAAAACCGATTTTAGCGGAGGTTGTGGGCTTTAAGGATTCGAAAACCCTTCTCATGCCCTACGAATCCACGGATGGGATAGGAAACGGCTGTATCGTTGAAAACCTGGGTCATCCCCTGACTGTCACCTGCAGCAACGACATGCTGGGAAAGACCCTGGACGGACTGGGAAATCCCACAGACGGGTCCGAGGTCATCGGCAGGGAGTATCCCGTGGATGCAATGCCTCCCGACCCAATGGACAGGGTGATAATCAGTGAGGTGCTGCCTTTGGGAGTAAAGGCCGTGGACGGGCTTTTGACCATAGGAAAGGGTCAGAGGATCGGGATCTTTGCGGGAAGCGGAGTGGGAAAGAGCACCCTCATGGGTATGTTTGCAAGAAATACCCAGGCTGACATAAACGTGATCGCCCTCATCGGAGAGCGTGGCAGGGAGGTTAAGGAGTTTATTGAAAGGGATCTGGGTCCGGAAGGAATGAAAAGATCCGTGGTCATAGTTGCCACCTCCGACAAGCCTGCCCTTGAAAGAAAAAAGGCAGCCATGACGGCGACCGCCGTTGCGGAATTCTTCAGGGATCAGGGCAGGGATGTCCTGCTCATGATGGATTCCCTGACTCGTTTTTCCATGGCACAAAGGGAGATCGGGCTGGCTTCGGGTGAGCCTCCCGTGACAAGGGGCTATCCGCCTTCCGTTTATGCCGAAATGCCCAAGCTCCTTGAAAGAGCCGGGAACGGGGCAAAGGGATCCATAACCGGTCTTTATACGGTCCTGGTGGACGGCGATGACTTCAATGAACCCATCACGGATACGGCCCGTTCGATCCTTGACGGACACATTGTCCTGAACCGCAAGCTTGCGCAGCAGAACCACTATCCGGCAATAGATGTCCTTGCCAGCATCTCCAGGTGTATGAGCCAGGTTGCGGATAAGGAACACAAGGTCTTTGCCGGAAAGATGAAAAATGTGATGGCTACCTACAATGAGGCCGAGGATCTGATAAATATCGGGGCATACAAAAGGGGCTCCAACAAAAAGATAGATTTTGCGATTGATAAGATAGATGCCGTTAATGAATTCCTGCTTCAGGAAACAGATTCAAAGTTTCTCTTTGATGACGAGGTAAATATGCTCAAAGCCATATTTGATGACGGACCTGCAGCTTAAGACGGGTGGGATCTCATGGCAAAATTCATCTACAGGATGCAGAACATCCTGAATCTGAAGGAAAAACTTGAAGAGCAGGCCAGAAATGCCTACGCTGAGCAGAGAATGCGCCTTTCCGAGGAGGAGGAAAAAGAAGAGGCTCTTAAGCAAAGAAGGGACTTTTACCGGGAAGAGGGGATCAGGCTCAGGAAAGAAAAACTCAACATCCTGGATCTTGAAGAAAATGCAAACGCTGTGCTGGTCATGGATACCCTCATTGCAGAACAGCATAAGAGGGTGCTTGAGGAGGAGACGGTTTTAGAGCAGAAAAGAGCAGAGCTTGAGGAAGCCGTGAAGGAGAGAAAGACCCAGGATAAGCTCAAGGAGCATGCCTTCGAGGAATTCAAGGCAGATCTTTTATATCAGGAATCAAAGGAGATTGACCAGCTGACAAGCTACACCTATGGGGTTAAACAACAGCAGGATAGTTAGATATGGGCGAAGAAGAAAAGGAACTGCCGGCCCAGACAAAGGAAGAGCGTAAGGCGGCAGCGCAAAAACTTAAAGAAGAAAAGAAGGCCTTAAAGGCTCAGGCAAAGGAACTTAAAAAACAGCAGCGTGCCATCGAAGAGGCGGGAGAAGATGAGGAAGGCGGGGCGATCTCCGTCATTCTGGTGACTGTGGTCATTGTCCTCATCTGGGTTGCCATCCTTGCACTTTTGATCAAACTGGATGTGGGAGGCTTCGGATCGAATGTCCTTGCCCCCATCCTGAAGGATGTTCCGGTCATCAATAAGATCCTTCCGGAAACAGCCATTACTCCGGCATCCGATGAGGAAGGTCTGGCTGCAGGCTATGACAATCTTGAACAGGCGCTTGCCAGGATCAAGGAACTGGAAAATGAGCTGGACCACGAAAGACAGCAGATGAACACGGCTGACGACACCATAGACGAGCTGACTGCCGAGGTTGCCAGACTTAAGACCTATGAGGATAATCAGATAGCCTTTGAGAAGATCAAGGATGAATTTGACAATGAGGTGGTCTTTAATTCGAAGGCACCGGCTATATCAGAATACCGGAAATACTACGAACAGATAGATCCCACCAATGCCGAGATCCTCTACAAGGAGGTCATTAAGAAGGAGCAGGAGGATGCGGCCGTCAAGGATTATGCCAAGGCTTATTCCTCCATGAAGCCTGCCGCTGCGGCTGTTATTTTTGCAAGTGATCCCTTAAAGAGCGATCTTGAGCTTTCGGCAAAGATCTTAGGAACCATGAGCGCCGATGCCAGAGGTGCCATCCTTGCCCAGATCGGAAGCCTGGATGATGAGCTGGCCGGAAACATCACCAGGGTCATGGAGCCTGAAGAAGGGGAATGATCCACTTGGAACCTCCCGGCAGATTTCAGACCGGATAACTTAAAAGTATAAATATATATAAAGGAGATTTTTTATGGGTAAAAAGGAAAAAGAAAAGAGGGGACTCGGTATTAAGGCAAGGATGCTGATATTCATTCTCCCGCCGGTTCTGATCGCCTTCGTGCTGATGTCGATCGCAACAAGCCAGCTGGCAAAAAAGGAGTTTGGTGAACTGACCACAAAATATGTAAGCTCCGAGACCGATGCCCAGATCAACGACATTGACGGACAGCTGGAAACCATAAGGGTCACGGCAGAGAACCTGTCAAACCTTGTCAGTGCAACCTACATAACAACAACAATGCACCAGTACCGTGTCATCTTTTCCGACATCATAAGGGGGAACGACCTGATCAGGGGATCTGGAATCTGGTTTGAGCCCAATGTCTATTCGGGTGATTCCCAGTACTACGGGTTGGATTATGTGGGACCCTACTGGTACAGGGACGGCAGCACGATTGTTGAGGACTGGGAATACTCCAATGCCGAGTATGACTATTTTAATCAGGAATATTATCTTAACGCAAAAGCCCAGAGCGAACTTAAGGCCGTGATCACGGATCCCTATTATGATCCGGCAAGCCAGTCTGTCATGGCAAGCTGCTCGGCACCCATCTTCAATGCTTCCGGAAAATTCATAGGATGCATAACCGTGGATGTGGGACTCGAAACCATCAGTGAGGTTGTCGGAAACATCAGTGTGGGAAAAGAAGGTGTTGCCAAGATGGTGACCTCTGACGGTGTTTATATCTATACCGACGATGCAGAGAAGGTTTCAAGCGGTGCAAAGATCACGGAGGATACCGGAAGCATCGCAGGCATAGCATCAACCATCCTTTCTTCAGATAAAGGACAGACAAGCTATACCGAAGGAGGCCGAAAGCTGAATGTCTACTTTGACACGGTTCCGGAGGTGAACTGGAAGCTTATGATCCAGCTTCCAGCATCTGAGATAAATGAGCCTGCCGACAGCATGACAAGGGTCATCATATTGATCTGCATAGTAGCCATGATCGTATGCGGTGCCCTGATCTTCTTCATAGCAAGCAGCATAGCCAAGGCTCTTAAATCAGTGGATGTATTTGCCCGCCATCTTGCCGACGGCAACTTCACGGTGGATGAGGTGGCCTCAAACAGGGGAGATGAAGTCGGACATATGAGCAGCTCCTTAAATGAGATGTACCGGAGCAACAAGGAGATAATCAGGAATATCTCTTCCGAGTCCGGAAACGTGAATGATGCAGCCAACACCCTTTCTGCCATGAGCGAGGAGCTGTCTGCGGAATTTTCAAAGATACAGGATAACATGGCAGGGGTCAATGATGCCATGATGAGCACGGGAGCCGCCACAGAGGAGGTTTCCGCATCTGTTCAGGAGGTTAATGATTCGGTTGAGGGACTTTCAAAGGAAACCGCCGAAACAGCCGAAAAGGTTAAGGAGATCACAAAGCGGGCTCTTGAGATCAAACAGGAGAACGAAAAGGCTCACGACAATGCCATCAGCATAACAGATCAGAGAAGATCCGAGCTTGAAGCGGCAAACAAGAAGGCAGAGGTGGTAAGCGAGATCGCTTCCCTTGCGGATTCCATAGCTGCCATAGCAAGCCAGATCGACCTGCTCTCCCTTAACGCTTCCATCGAGGCTGCAAGAGCCGGAGAGGCAGGACGGGGCTTTGCGGTTGTGGCTTCAGAGATCAACAATCTTGCCACCCAGACAAACAATGCCGTTGTTCAGATCAAGGAGACCATTAACAGTGTTCAGGAGGCCTTTAAGGATCTTAAGGGCGGCAGTGACAAGCTTCTTGAATTTGTTACCGAAACCGTTACGCCTGACTATGAGAATTTTGTCAAGGTGGGAGACCAGTACGGTGAGGATGCAAATCTCTTCGGTGAGCTGGCCATGAGGATCGAGGAGATGACGGAGAGCATCAGAACCTCAATGAATGAGGTCAATTCCGCTGTCATGAGCATTGCAGAAAGCACTCAGGAGACATCTACCAGAAGTGCCGATATCACCAGCTCCGTTGACAGTGTTTCACAGGCTGTTGATTCTGTTGCGGAGATGGCCATGAACCAGCAGCACATCGCCGGCAAGCTGACAGACATAGTAAGCCACTTCAGGCTTCAGTAAGAATTATAAATATAAGATCCCCCGCTTTCGCCCGGTACTTAGTCATCCGAAGGATTGTGGGGGATCTTTTATATGACAGAGGAAAGGAGAAAGACATGATTTTTAAGAAACTTACAGCTCTATTATGTACAGTATCCATGGTCACGGTTATGCTTGCCGGAACCTGCTTTGCAGCGCCGAACAGGGATAAGAGGGGAAACGAAACCGAAAAAAAGACTGAGGCAGTCGGGGAGGATGAAGAAAAGACCGAGGAAGTCGGGGAGGATGAAAAAAAGACTGAGACTGCTGAGGAAGATGAAGAAAAGACTGGGGCAGCTGAAGCAAAGACTTCAAAGGAATCCGATGAGGAAACAGGGGAAGAAGGGAAGGCGGACTGGACCGTTCTTGTTTATGTCTGCGGGACCGATCTTGAAAGTGAAGGCGCCATGGCATCCTATAACTTTGGAGAGATCGCAAAGACCTATCCAAACGATTCTGTCAATGTCGTGATCCAGACCGGGGGAACCAGGCGATGGCACACCGAAGAGCTTGGATTTGAGCTTGACCCCAAAAAGTGCAACAGGCTGATCTATGATGAGGAAGGCTTCAAGGTGGTGGATGAACTGCCTCTGAAGAATATGGCATCATCAAAGACTCTTTCGGATTTCTTATCCTGGGGAGCAAAGGAGTATCCTGCGGAAAAATATATGCTCGTCATGTGGGATCATGGCGGAGGATCGGAGGTCGGACTGCTGGTGGATGAGTTTCACAATGAAGCAGTGATGTCTCTTCCGGACTTTGAAAAGGCTCTGGACAAGGCAGGTGTATTTCTGGAGAGTGTGGCTGTGGACTGCTGCCTCATGGCTTCACTGGAGATGACCCAGGCTCTGCAGGGACATGCCCGCTATCTGACAGCTTCCGAGGAACTGGAGCCGGATGAGGGGAATGCCTGGGGCGGATGGCTCCAGTATCTCTATGACGATCCCGGCTGCAGCGGAGCCGAACTGGGAAGGGTGATCTGCAACAAGACCCAGCAGAAATATGTCGAGCTGAATGATGATATGTCTTCTACGATCCTCACACAGTCAGTGGTGGATATAAGCCGGATACCGGCGGTAAACAAAGCCTTTGACAATTATTTTACAGCCCTCGGGAAGATAGTCAGGGATCCGGAAAACTACAGGCTCTATAAGGTATACACCGATCTTGCCGAACACTATCCCGACAGAAGCTCAGGGATGGTGGATCTGGTGGATCTTGCGGACAAGGCAAAAATGACCGGACTTATGGACGAAGAGTCGATCGGTCTTCACAAGGCAGTCGAGAATGCCGTACTCTACTGTGTAAAGGGAAAGGGCAGGAGCTATTCCCACGGACTGTCATATTTTGACGGCACAGGACCCAAAACTGATTTCAGAAAACTGGATCACTATGCAAGAACCTCAAAGAGTGCGCCCTATCTGGCCTATCTGGATGCCGTAAACCTTTCCTGGACGGCACCTGACTGGGTATATGAAGAGGTTGACCCCATAGGCGATCTGGAATATGAAGATTACGGAGTCGATACAGAGCTTGAGATCACTGAGGACGGCCGGCTGCAGCTTAAGATCACGGATGGACTCGATGCCGTGACCGCCGTTGACCATAAGCTGTACAAAATGGGTGAGACCGGATTCAGCGAGCTGGGTGAAGGGATACGGGTGGAAGAAAAAGAGGGAGATAAGGGAATCTATATCTCGGAGTTTGACGGCACCTGGCCTGCCATCAACGGAGTCTTCAGCTCCATGTCCATACAGGATGAAACCTCCAGATATACCAGGTATACCACTCCCGTATTCATTACCGACGTGGACGAAGAAGTCTATATCGGTGACTATCCCCCGGAGCTGTTTTCCGAAAATGTGCTGCAGCTGGAAAGTGCCTATATCCCGCCCGAAGAATCCGGATCCCCTGAGGATTATGGAGATGATGCCTATTATGAAGGCAGCTATGAGATCTACGGTTTTTCAAAGGGCTACAGCGCCTCAAACACCTCCTTCCCGGACAGGGGAGCCTTTTCCTTAAATTCCATGAAGGGAATAAAATGCTGCATGCTCTATCCGGTAAGGGATATCCTGACAGGTAACATGACCTACGAATACGGTGAGGAATTTGATATAAGCAGAACTCTTACCATGGAGCCGGCTGTGCTTCCGAAGGGGGAATACGGATATTCCTTCACGGTCAGGGATCTTCTGGGGAATGTGACGGAGACTGAGATAGTAAGGGTCAGGTGGGACGGAAAGAAAGCAGAGTTTTCACTTCCCCGGGACGAAAGCGAAGAAACAGAGGAAGAGGAAGAGGAAATATCGGAGAGATTTTAAGGTAAAAGGGTTCAGGTTTTTGTAAGTTCTGCCGATAAATAAGGCAGTGAAGTATAAACAGACGTTCATCCTGTCTCAGGTTCTGATCAAAAACAGGATCTGAGGCAGGGAAGGCGGCTCATAAAGAAAGGAGGGCAGTGGATGACAACCCCTAACATAACAGGACTGAATGCCTGGGGGAAGGGTCTGCCGGGAGGCATTCCAAACGCAGCAGAGGGTGAAAATGGAGACAGGATGGAATCCTTCATGTCGGTCATGACAAAGACGGCAAACGGAGCAAAGGTATCCACAAGCGAAGCAAAAGAGGCTTACGAGACGATCAGGGGAACGGATGAGCTTCCTCAGACCGGGAAGAATCAGATCAAACCGGAACAAAAGAGTAAGGATGCTTCGAAAACAGTGGATAAGGGCAGACAGAACGGGCAGGATGGCAGGGATGCCAAAGAAGTTGTCAGGGATGATAAAACAAAGACGGATAAGACAGACAAAAACAGTGAGACCGGAAAGGTTTCGGACAAAACAAAAGAGGCGGTAGAGGGCAGGGCAGAGGAGATAAAAGTACAGATCGCACAGGAACTTGACATCACGGTAGAAGAGCTGACAGAGGTGATGGAAACCCTGGGACTTACAGCCACCGATCTCTTAAATCCCCAGATCGTGCCTCAGCTTGTGGCAGAGGTTACGGGAACAGACATCTCGGCGGTGATCACGGATGAAGGACTCTATAATGAGGTCAACGACATCCTGGCAGTTCAAAGAAACACTGTAGCAGATCTTATGCAGGATCTGGATGTTACGAAGGAAGAATTCACGGAACTGCTGAAGGCTGTTAAAGAGGATGTAAGGCCTGAGGGAATCCCGGAACTGAAGGGGATGGATGCTTTACCGGAGCCTGATGGAGTTTTACCTAAGACACAGCCGGCCGGAACAAAGGATTTTGAAAAGATAATAGTAAGTGTGGAAGAGAATGTGCGGGATGAGGTAAGGACCCCAGCGGAAGCCGATCCCGAGTTAAAAAATGAAACAGGCCCGACCGAAAGGAAGCCGGTTTCAGAAGATCTTCCGACTGAAGGGCAGTCAGGGACTGACAGCGAAAATGTGGCAGCAAGGGAGAGCAGACCACATTACGAAGGCAGTCGTCAACAGGGTGAAGGACATCCGGAAAGAGAACCGGAAACATCCTTCCTTCAGAATCTGACCCGGACAGTAACCGAGAATGTTACACAGAATGTTAACACCGGCGCAGAAAACCTTGCAGATCCCTATGTTCAGGCCAAAAATCTTTTAGACCAGATCGACAGCCAGATAAAGGTGGGCTTCAAGCAGGATACGACTTCAATGGAGATGCAGCTTAATCCCGCATCATTAGGAAGGATCAATGTCAGGCTTGAGGCGGTCAACGGAGAGATCACGGCACGCTTTGAAGCACAGAATGCCCAGGTGAGGGCAGCCCTTGAAGGGCATGTTGCAGAGCTTAAGCAGTCTCTTGAAAACCAGGGTGTAAAGATCCAGAGCGTAGAGGTTACACTTGCATCCCATGAATTTGAACAGAATTTAATGCAGGGACAGGACGGAAATGCACAGAATGCCAATGAAGGCAGGCGTTCAGGCTTAAGGCGGATAAACCTCAATGAAGATGAGGATGAGGAGATCGAAGGTATCGGGCTTTCAGATGAAGGTGAGGCGGAAAGGATCGCCAGAAGCATGATGAACGCAAACGGCCAGACGGTTGATTTTATGGCGTAGGAGTATCAGACACCTTATATAGGAGGTAAAGATAATGGCAGTAGATGCTTCAATATTAAACGGAGAAGTCACAAACGCTCCGAAAACGGATGCAACAGGCAGTGCCGCAAAAAAAGACGGATCAAAGCTTGATAAGCAGGCTTTCCTCCAGCTTCTGGTGGCACAGATGAAATATCAGGATCCCATGGAGCCCACGGACAACACCCAGTATGTTGCCCAGCTTGCCCAGTTCTCGTCTCTTGAAGCCATGAACAACATGGGGGAGACCATGGACATGCAAAGGGCTGCGGGACTTATAGGCAAGGTTGTCACGGTAAGCTCCACAAATGAGACCACTGGGGTGACCACTGAGGTTTCGGGAACAGTGGACAAGATCCTTCATTCGGGCTCGAAAACTTATGTTGTCATAGACGGAGAGCAATATAACATAGATGATGTCAAGGAAGTCATAGACAGCGAGTTTGCGGAGGCCGAGGCTGTTTCAAATGCCTGGAAAGAGAAATTTAAGGAGCTTCCGGAGCTTTCAAAGATCGATTCCACCAATGCGGCACAATTTGCAAAAGACATACAGGATCTTGTGACGGTGTTTAACTCCATGAGTTCCTATCAGCAGTCATTTCTGACAGATTCCGAAAAGAGCGGGATCGCAGCCTATGTACAGAAGCTTAAGGATTACGATATAACCATAAACGCTTGATTTTTGAAAAGGAGTTGTGAGAAGATGAAAGTGAACGTAAACGGCTATTCTTCAATAGATCAGGCTGCGGCGGCTTATCTTTCCGGTTCATCTAAGGCAACCCTTACGGTAGAAAAGGGGGAGCCGGTAAAAAGCTTTGCCGAGATCCTTTCTGAAAAGACCGGAAAGGCTGCGGGAGACAGAGGGCTTATCTTTTCAAAGCATGCGGCCGAGCGTTTAAGCGACAGGAACATCAAGCTTTCGGACAGGCAGCTTGCAAGGCTGGGAGAAGGCACGAAGGCAGCCGAGGACAAGGGGATCAATTCCTCCCTTGTGATGGTTGACGATCTGGCCTTCATAGTTAACACAAGATCAAACACAGTCGTAACGGCCATGGATCCCGGAAACGACAAAAATGTTTTCACAAATATCGACGGGGCGGTCATCGCCTGAAAGAGATTTTAATCGGCCAGCCGATTCCATTTAAGGCAGGGCAAAATCTTAACACACACAGGGAAGTGCGTGAACAAAGTCCACAGGGAAGTGATGGAAAAGTCGTAAAAATAAGCGCAGGGCGCTTCATTAAAAAGAAAGAAGGTAAAAGCTTATGATGAGATCACTTTTCTCGGGCGTTGCGGGCCTGAGGACACATCAGACAAGAATGGATGTTATCGGTAACAACATAGCAAACGTAAATACAGTTGCATATAAATCAAGTTCTGTTTCCTTCCAGGACATGCTCTATCAGACCACACAGAACGCTACCGGAGCCAATGCGGCAACAGGCCGTGCCGGTATCAACGCAAAGCAGATCGGTCTCGGTGTTTCAACCGGTGCCATCTCAACAAACATAGCAACCTCGGGTTCTGCCCAGTCAACGGGAAGCCCCTTTGATATCAGGATTACAGGAGACAGCTTCTTTGTTGTAAGTGACGGAAACAATCAGTTCTATACCAGAGCCGGTGTTTTCAACGTGGACGCTAACGGAACTCTCTGCATGGCTACCAACGGATATACCGTTCAGGGCTATGGCACGACGAAGGATGCAACAACGGGCGAACTGGTAATCGACACCTCGAATTTAAGATCCCTTGATGTCATGAGTGATGAAAATATGACTTCACCGCCCATTGCTACTACGGATACTTATTTCACCGGAATACTTGACGACAATTCGGATGCATTAAAGACCACAGCCGGACAGGTCATTTCAATTCCCTTTATCGATAACCTTGGATACAGTTACACTGCTCAGTTTAAGGTGCAGTATGCAAATGCTACAGATACTTCAGTAGGAGATCCGACAGGTCAGTTCAAGCTTACAATGACAGACATTAAAGATTCTGATGGTAAGTCCATATTTAAGTATATGTCAAGTGACACTTCAATTCCGGCAGGAAAAAAAGTTGGTGATGAAATGAGTGCCGCTGAAAAGGAAGATATTCTGAAAACATCTAATGTCTTTACGACAGGAGAGAATGTTGCATATCTGAATTTTGATACACTTAAAACAAAACCTGAAACAAAACCTACAGGGAAGCTTATGTCAGTTACTAAGGATAAGGTTGACGGACCTGTTGAAACTGTCGCAACTAATGATGTGAACGGGAAAAAGTATGTTGGTCTGGGACTTAATCTGGCGGATGCAAAACTTACGAAATATGCTACAGGATTCAGCGGAATGAAGACAGATACCGCAACTCCTCCCGCAACAGGAGCGGTAGCAATAGATTTCTCTACAGTTCAGAATATCGACAATAAGGGCCAGACAACAGTTAACGGAAAGCGCGGACAGCTGACAAGTGATGCAGGTGCCGGCTGCAAGGTGGGTGACATGAGCTCCCTTTCAATAGGTCAGGACGGAAGGATCACAGCTACCTACACAAACGGTCAGACGAAGCTCTTAGGTCAGATCGCATCCGCAACCTTTGCAAATGCTTCAGGTCTTGAAAAGCACGGAGACAACCTCTATGCACAGACCCTTAACTCAGGTGAGGCAGTGATTAACGACATCACAGCAAACGGAGGCTCCATGACCTCAGGAGAACTTGAAATGAGTAACGTGGATCTTTCCGGAGAATTCACGGACATGATCACGACCCAGAGAGGTTTCCAGGCCAACAGCCGAATCATCACCGTTTCAGACTCCATGCTTGAAGAGCTTGTAAACCTGAAGAGATAAATGTAGTCTGAAGAGGTAGAAGAGGCCAAGGAGTATCAGAAAGATAAATAAGCAAAAAAATGACCGGTGGACAAGCCGGTCATTTTTTTTGTATAATGTCTCTCTGTACGGAGGGCGTTTATGTCAGAAAAACTGTATGTGAAAACCGGGGAAGAAACCGGCTACGATATTCTTCTGGAGCAGGATTTTGCTTCCCTTGCACAGGCCTTAAAGGAACTGGGTTTTGAAGGAAAAAGGCTCTGCATAGTCACGGATTCAAATGTTCAAAAACTCTATGCAGAAGGGGTAAAAGAAGCTCTCACCGGGGTCAGCGATCAAATATACCTCCACTCCTTTAAGGCCGGAGAAGAGAACAAGAATCTGGACACCGTAAGGGAAGTCTACAGCTTTCTCATTGAAAACAGATTTGACAGAAAAGATCTGCTCATAGCACTCGGCGGAGGGGTTGTGGGAGATCTCACAGGCTTTGTTGCCGCAACCTTCTTAAGAGGGATAGCCTTCGTACAGATCCCCACCACGCTGCTTTCCTGCACCGATTCCTCAATAGGCGGAAAGACGGGGGTGGATTTTGATAACTACAAGAACATGGTGGGTGCCTTCAAAATGCCGGCACTTGTCTATATCAATATAAGCACCCTTAAGTCACTTACTGCCGGGCAGTTTGCCTGCGGCATGGGAGAGGTCATTAAGCACGGACTGATTAAGGATGAGGCCTACTACGAATTTCTGGTCAATAATTTCAGCGAGATAAATGACAGGGAGCCGGATATCCTTGAAAAGGTGATCAAAAGATCCCTTGAGATAAAGAGGGATGTGGTTGAAAAGGATCCCTTTGAACAGGGGGAGAGGGCGATCCTTAATTTCGGTCATACCCTGGGTCATGCCATTGAAAAGTACATGGATTTTAAGCTTTCCCACGGGGAGTGTGTGGCTCTTGGCTCCATTGCAGCCTGCTACATTTCCTATCAGAGGGGGTATCTTTCAACAGAGGAGTTTTATGAGGTGAGGGATATGTATATGCCCTTTAACCTGCCCATAAGCCTTGATGATGATGCCGATCCCGAAGCTATCCTTGAGGCGACCCTTTCAGACAAGAAGATGCAGGGAGGAAAGATCCGGTTCATTCTTCTTAAAAAGATCGGAAAGGCAGTCATAGACCCCACAGTAACAAAAGAGGAAATGCTTGCCGGGATAAAACAGCTTATTATTTCGGATGAGTGGGACTGAAGAGGATTATTATGAGTAAAAAAACGAGAACCATATTTTTTGTCTGCGACATACTGATAGCCCTTGTGCTCTTTACCATAGACAGGATCACCAAGATCCTGGCAAGGACCTATCTTTACGAAACCGAAGGAAAAAAGCTGATCAGGGGAGTTTTTGAATTATATTATCTGGAGAACAGGGGAGCGGCCTTTGGAATGCTTCAGAACCGGAGGGTGCTTTTCATCATAGTGGGGATCATATTTCTTGCCGTCATTTTGTCCTTTTTATATTTCCTTCCGGCAACGAAAAAATACAGGGCCATCAGAGCCTGCCTCTGCTTTTTGTGTGCGGGGGCCCTGGGAAATCTGTTTGACAGGATAACCCTTAATTATGTGATCGATTTTCTCTATTTTTCCTATATCAATTTTCCCGTTTTCAACGTGGCGGATATCTATGTCACGGTTTCCACCGGGGTTCTGATCATTCTTCTTCTTTTCTTCTACAGGGAGGAGGATCTGGATCTAAAAAAGCTCTATACGGTAAGAGTCCACTCATCCATCATTCAGGGTGAGGAAGCAGAAGAATCAGCAGCAGAAGAAGCTGAAGCTTCGGGGTCAGATAAAGAGCCTGATGATGAACAGTAAAGTCCTTTCATTTACCGTCAATGAGGAACTGGAAGGTCTTCGGGCAGACAAGGGCATATCTGACTTCTGCGAGGATCTGAGCAGGAGCAGGATAGGAAAACTCATTAAGACCGGAGACATCACGGTTAACAAAAAAAGCATCGATGCGGACACACATCTTAAAAGCGGGGACAGAGTTGAGATAGTGCTTTCCGAAAATGAGATCCCCGATATTCTTCCCGAGGACATCCCTCTTGACATTCTCTATGAGGATGAAGACCTCATAGTCGTAAACAAACCCAAAAACATGGTGGTACATCCTGCCAACGGACACTTTTGCGGCACTCTTGTAAATGCCCTCATGTTTCACTGCAGGGACCTTTCCGGGATAAACGGGATCCTCCGGCCCGGGATCGTTCACAGGATAGATAAGGATACCACAGGGGCACTGATAGTCTGCAAGAATGATAAAGCTCATATGAGCATAGCAAGGCAGCTGGAAGACCATTCCATAAAAAGGCTCTATCGGGCCATCGTCCGGGGAGGCTTTAAGGAGGCTGAGGGAACAGTGGATGCTCCCCTTGGAAGGAGCACAAAGGACAGGAAAAAGATGGCTGTGAATGTTCCCGGTGCCAAAAGGGCTGTCACTCATTTTAAGGTTCTTGAAGCTTTCGGAGACTACAGCTACATAGAATGCCGGCTGGAGACCGGCAGGACTCATCAGATCAGGGTTCACATGGCATATATCGGGCATCCTGTTTTGGGTGATGAGGTCTATTCTTCGGGAAAGTCCCCCTTTAAGACAGAAGGACAGACCCTTCATGCCTTCATGTCAGGCTTTATTCATCCAACAACAGGGGAGTATCTTGAGATCACGGCTCCCATTCCGGAGTATTTCGAAAAAATCCTGGAAAAACTGAGGAGGGGATGACAGTAACGCAGATCCCTCAAAAAAAGTACCCGGCTTCTGCCGGGTACTTTTTAACGTCACATCTTTATGACAGGCTTTATCAGAGCTTGAAGAACTTCAGGTCTTCATCCAGCTTAACCGCAACGGAGTTGAGCTCCTGTGCGCTGCCTGCAAGAACATTGACCGTGGCATTCAGCTCCTGCATGGAAGCAGAGGTCTCCTCCGTGGAGGCTGCATTCTCTTCGGAAATAGCCGAAAGAGAGCTCATGGCATCCACAATGATGACTTTGGAAGCATCGCATTCCTGGGTTAATCCGGAGATGGTGTTCACACCGTCAACGGTGCTTCCCACATCCTCGATAAGGTCATTGATCTTGTTAACCGTTTCAAGAAGAACGGAATTAACGTCATCACCGATCCTGGAGATCTCATCTGTTTTTGAAGAAGCTTCTTCAGAGTGCTTTAAGAGGTTCTGCATCTCATTTCTGATCTCTTCGGCAGTCTGGGCAGATTCGGTTGCAAGCTTGCCGATCTCCTCGGCAACAACCGCAAAGCCCTTGCCTGCCTCACCTGCCCTTGCAGCCTCGATGGAGGCGTTGAGAGCCAGGAGGTTGGTCTGGGATGCGATGGAGGTTATGCCGTCAACCTTGTCATTAACGCTCTGAACGGCGGCGTTGGTGGCCTTCATGGTGTCTTCAACGGCAGCAACACTGTTGCCCATTGTATCCATATTAGCCGAAAGCATCTTAAGAGCTTCGGCAGAGGAGTGGGACGCATCATTCATTCCGGCTGCGGCCTCAGCAAGCTGCTGGGCATTGTCGGCAACGGTCTGAACGGCATCGGAAAGAGTAGCCAGGTTTTCATTGGCCTTTTCAACCGAGCCTGCCTGCTCCGTTGCTCCCTTGGCCATTTCCTGAACTGCTTCCGAAACACCGTCTGCTGTGCTTGAGATCTGTTCGGAGGTCTGAGCCAGGTCTCTTGCCTTGTCGCTGACCACATTGGAAGCCTTCTGGATATCAGTTACTATCTCGGAAAGGGTGTCAATGAGGTGGTTGGTATTTCTGACGATATCACCGAACTCATCCTTTCTGTTGGTAAAGACCTCAAGCCTGTTGAATTCACCCTCTGCCAGGTGGCTTACAGCACCGTTGATGGCAAGGATGGGGCTTGTGAAGGAATTGGCAAGGAAGAAGGAGATCACCACAGCGACCACCAGCATGACGATCCCGACAATGATGACTATCATGAGCATCCTGTTGGAATTTGCAAGTCCCACACTCTTGTCGCTGGCAATGACCGTAACCCAGCCGGTAACGGGCTCTCTCTGATAGGACATGATCCAGTCGCCACCGTTAAATTTTGAGGTATAAACACCGGATGCTTCCATGCTGCCTCTTGATTCTGTGTACCATTTCTGAGTTGAGAAATTGACCGGCTCACCTGTTTCAAGATCCATGGAGGTGTGGGCAATGAGGTCACCGTTGTTATCGCCGATGAATATGTCCTGTCTTTCGGCAGTGATCTCTTTTTTGCAAAGATCGGTAAATTCGGTAAGATTATAATTACGCTGAACAGTTCCCAGGAAGGATCCGTCAGTGTTGAACACGGGGAAAATGAAGGTTGCGATCCTTGAACCTGTAGATCTTGAGATGATCTGATCGGACACATAGAAAGCGCCGGTTTTTTTGCACTGTATGAAATAATCACGGTCGGCAACATCCACACAGTCTCCGACAGACCTTACGATCTGCATTCCGTCTGCATTTGCTATGGCTATCGAGTTGCCATCACCTACATAATTATCCACCTTTGTGATCCAGTCCTTAACGGATTCCACATCAAGCTCCCCTAAGAGAACCTTTCTTGCGGAACCAGACTGGGCAATGGTCTGGATGATCTGTTTGTTCTGCTCGACTATGGAACTGAAATCATGCTCAACAAGGTTGCACTGGGCAACATTCATGGCATTGACATTATCCAGGGCCTCGGTGTGGGAGGTCTCATAGCTGATCACAATGGAGATCAGAAGAGGGATCGCCATGATCGCAATGATTATGGCAATAAGCTTAACCTTCACGCTGTCAAAAAAATTCTTTTTTGTACTGCTTTTTTTGTTCATGATACGTTTCCTTCCTGTTATAGTTTTATTTTACCGGTTTTATTAAAAAACCTCCTATCATTATAGTACAGCAGATTTTGAAATACAACGAAAAATACGGCTTTGATAAGGAAAAAAACAGGGTAACTCTTCAAACGTGAGCAGTCTGATCCGGGTTTGTTTTTCTGATCCTTTTTGCATATGGTATATATGGCGGAAGGGCTATTGATAAAAATCAAAAATAATGAGAAAATATGCGTTGATCTGTTTTTCGAAAAGAATAAATTGTTCAGTTGTCGGATGTGACGATCATCAATTTACAGATACCTGATTAAAAAGGAGAGGAAAGATGAAGAAAAGAAAATCCTTAAAGAAGACCCTGCTAAGTAAGATCATCCTTTATGTGGCGATCATAATCGTTATCATAACCCAGATCAGCATAAAGCTGGCTTCGGATAACATCCAGTCGCTCACCAACAGCATTCTCGCAAAAGAATCTGCCGCATATGCTTCAGAGATCAACAACTGGTGGAGCAGCATAGTTGAAAGGGTCAGGCAGACGGCAAATGTTGTGAAGAACTCTCCGGAAACCTCAGATGAGGATATGCTGGCCATGCTTTTAGAGATCACAAAGACGGATCCCGATTCCCAGGACGTCTATATGGCCTACGGAAAAACGGGCACCTTTCTGGACGGATCCGGCTGGGTTCCGGATGACACCTTTGTTTTTACGGACAGACCCTGGTATAAGGGGGCAATCTCAAAGGGGGGAGAGATCTATTCCTCAGAACCCTATGTTGATGCATCCACCGGAAAAACATGTCTTGCCTGCTCCGTTATGGTCTGGGACGGAACGGTCTTAAGCAGCGACATTAATTTTGACAAGGTGGCCGAAAAGGTGAATTCATTCAGTTCCATATCCCCTGATGCAAGGTTCTACATAATCAACAAGGAAACAAAGGACATTCTCATCAGCAATGTTGCGGATATAGCAGGCCAGAATCTTTCATCCTCCACAGACCCGGTGTCTTCGGGAATTTCATCCTCCTTTGACTCACTGGAAAAGAGCGCCCAGGCCGGGGGAGAAAAGGTTAAGACCATAAAGACCCCTGCCGGAGCCTATCTGTTCAGTGCAACGGATATCGAAGGAACCTCCTGGGCAGTGGTAAACGCCGTGCCTTCATCCATCTTAAGCAAGGCTATAATCAAGGTCATGATCGTAACCTTTATGAGCGCCATCATTCTTATGATCCTGCTTTCACTGCTCATCTACTACATAATCAGCAAGTCCATAAATCCCGTTGCCGAGGTGACAAGGAGGATAACGGACATAAGCAGGGGCGATTTTACCGTAAGGCTGGTTCCCGAGGGAAATAATGAGATAACGACCCTGGCAGAAAGCCTTAATGAATACATAGAAAAGATGAGACTCACCTTAAACAGCCTTTCGGATATCTCCGGGAATATGAATACAAGGGCGGGAGAGTGCTATAACATCTCCCACTCCATTTCCGATGCCAACCAGAACCAGGGTGAATCCATAGAAAAGCTGAACAGCACCTTAAACAGCATGACCGAATCCATAGAGGACATAGCCCATGCGGCAACCGATCTTGCCACCACCTCAAGCCAGCTGGCCGGAAGTGCCGAGGGTGTAAGGAATCTCTGCAACGAGACCCTTGAGGCTTCGGGTAAGGGCAGGAACGAAATGGAAGCAATGACCAGAAATGTGAACACCTTAAATAACACGATAAACGACCTTACTTCACTGATCAGGGCAACGGCAAAATCCGTAGAGGAGATTACGGGGATCACGGACACCATCAACGCCATTTCCGGTCAGACAAACCTGCTTTCCCTCAATGCGTCCATTGAGGCGGCAAGGGCAGGAGAGATGGGCAAGGGCTTTGCAGTCGTGGCATCCGAGGTCGGTATCCTTGCAAATCAGTCTTCCGAAGCGACTGAGACCATCCGCAGGCTCATAGACGATATCACAAGGAATATAGATGATATAAACAAAAAGGCGGATACCTGCGTCAATGACATGGAGGCCTGCATTAAGGGTGTGGCCGGGGCAAACGAATCCTTCAATACCATCTACGAGGATGTGGCCAAGGCCACCGAAGGCATCGAAGAGATAGCCGGCGGCATAGACAGGATAAATGATGTGGCGGCCAACAATGCCGCAACGACCGAGGAACAGGCATCCAGCATAAATGAGGTGCTGGGTCTAAGCCAGATGATCGTATCCGAAAGCAGCAGACTCCGGGAGGAGACGGACAATATCACCAGTATCTCTGAAAACCTTAACAGGTACTCGGACGAGATCAACTCGGATCTTTCACAGTATACGGTATAAGGATTCCTTGGCAGATGGCATATACAAATTCCTATCTTCAGTTTTATGCTGCCATAGTCATGATCATAATGTTTACCGGCAATTTCTTCGGCGGCTATCGAGTTGCAAGAAGCAGGGAGCTGTTTTATAACATGCTGGCATATGACATCATCATGCTCCTTGCGGGGGGAGCGGATAATTATGTGCTGGTAAAGACAGGGGGGAGCGGTTCGCTCCCTCATGCTTTGTTTGCTGGCATCAGTGATTTTGCCTATTTCGGGGTGCTGGCTTTTTTCACACTTTATATAGACAGATATGCCAGCGGAGAGGACAGCAGGCCGGATCCGCTTGCCTGCTTCGGGGCAGCCATCTGCTTTATCTATGGGGTTTTCTGGGCGGTTTCTGATTTTTACGGAGTCATATATACGCAGAATGCTGAAACCCTGACCTTCGGTCCCCTTTACATTGCAGGTCAGATCGGCGGATATGTGACAGGCTTTATCACGGTGATCATCCTTTTCAGACACAGGAAGGTCTATACAAGGGGTGAGCTGGTGGGTTTTTCTCTCTTTATCTTTATTCCCCTCCTGGGTTCATTCCTGAAATATGTGTTTACCGATATAATCCTGATGCCCCTTCTCATTACAATATCCGTAATGATCATACAGAGCTTCATACAGATCTCCAGGGAACTGGACTACGAAAAGCAGCAGACAGAGCTTGCGAAGATGCAGACAGACCTCCTCTTAAGCCGCATGAAGCCCCACTTTATCTATAATGTCTTAAATACCATCTATGCCCTTTGCGATGTTTCCGCAGAACAGGCAAAGAAAGCGATCGTGGCTTTTTCCATGTATTTAAGAAAGAGTCTTGTGGACATGGACAGCCATGAGCTCATTCCCTTTGAGGAGGAGCTTAAGCATGTGGAAAACTATCTTTACATAGAAAAGCTCAGGTTTGGTAAAAATCTGGATATCATCTATGATATAAAGGAAAGGGATTTTTATCTTCCACCTCTTTCCCTGCAGACCGTGGTGGAAAACGCGGTCAGGCACGGAATAGAAAAAAAGCCCGGAGGGGGAAGTCTTTTTATAGAAACATTTAAGGAAGGCCGGGAATACCATATCAGGGTCAGGGATACGGGAGCAGGTTTTGATGCCGGCAGTATGCCCCTGACCCTTAATACGGACAAAGACGGTAAAAAGCATGTGGGACTTTACAGCGCTTCCTGCCGCCTTCAGGAACTCTGCGGCGGAAGGCTTGAGATAGAAAGTCATAAGGGAGAAGGAACAAGGGTGGAGATCCTTGTTTTACCGGGAGGTGATGAGGCTTGAAGATACTGGCTGTGGATAATGAGGAGATAGCGCTTGAGGGACTTTTAAGAACAATAAAAACAGCGATCCCAAAGGCAGAGCTCTTTTCATCAACGGATTCAAAAAAAGCCTTTTTGCTGGCAGAGGAAAGCAGACCAGACATAGCCTTTCTGGATATCGAAATGCCGGGAATGAGCGGGCTGGAGCTGGCAAAAAAGATAAAGGAAGAGGTGGATCCCAAAATAAACATCATTTTTACCACCGGTTACAGCGAATATATAGAAGAGGCCTTTACAAAGCTGAGAGTCAGCGGCTACCTCTTAAAACCCGTGACAGAGGAGATGATCCTGACGGAGATAGAAAATCTCAGGTATCCGGTGGAGATCAGGGGAGCCTGCCGGGTGAGGGTGAGAGCCTTCGGATCCTTTGAGGTCTATATCGATGACAAGCCCGTGGATTTTCACTATAATAAGACAAAGGAGCTTTGCGCCTATCTCATCGATCACGGAGGCATGTGCTCCATAGCGGAGCTTCAGGAGAACCTCTGGGAGGAAAATGACAGCTTCTCAGATCACAGGTCCTATCTGCAGAATCTCATCAGCGATCTGATAAAGACCTTTTCTAAAAGCGGCTGCAAGGATGCCGTCATCCGAAAATACGGAGCTGTCGGTATGGATCCCACCCAGTTAGACTGTGATTACTATTCCTACCGGGACGGAAATCCAGCAGCGGTGAATGCCTTCAGGGGAGAATACATGTCCCAGTATTCCTGGGCGGAAAACACATTGGGATCACTGGTTTTCAGAAAATGGTAAACCTGATGCCGGTTTAAGAATACAGCAGGATTGGTGATAAAAACGCGTTTTTTTAAGGTATGAAAGGAGAAAGAGGTTGAAAGGATCAGTAAAGAAAATGTTCAGGAACAGGCTGCTTGCACTTTTGTTATGTTTTGCCATGCCCCTGCAGTCATTTGTTCCGTTTGTCACTGTGCCGGTCTATGGGGCGGAGGCCGGAACCGTATCGGAAGAGACTTCCGGTCCGGTTATACCCGAAGATGAGGTAAGGACAGATGAGCAGGTCTTTGAAGAAGTTGCAGGGGAGACTGCCTTTTATCCTCAAAGCTGTGAAGAAAGTCTGACTCCCGAAGAGATTCAGGCGGCAAAGGAGTTCTATCACATAGAAAAAGAAGAAATTCCGGAGCCTTCCGCAGAAGAGATCGAGGCAGAGCTTAAAGAAAAAGACAGGCTCAGGGAAGAAGCCGAAAAGGGTTTAACAGACGATTCCGGTAAGCTCTCAGGCTGGGATGATGCTTCTGCCGGGTCAGAGGCTTCAAAAAAAGGGGAGGAAGCCGCGGGGGTCGCAGAACCCACATACACCGGGACAATAGGCGGTGAGAAGACAGAGGGAACCATTCAGGAGCTTGTTAACAAGAGCATTGAAAGGGGGCAGGATCTGTGGCTTGAAAAAGTTACGATCCGGTCAACAAAACCCATCGACATACCCGTGGGAAAAACCGCAAATATCAGGCTGAAAAAATGCACCTTCACAGGTGATAATCTTGAGAAAAATCCCATATTCAGAGTGGGAAAGGATGCAACATTGCGTATATACGGTCATTCCGGTGACCGGGAAAATGACAGTATCTGTAAGGGAGGAAACGGAGCCATACAGGTTAACGACAAGGGAACCCTTGTCTTAAGTGACCTTAAGCTCTACCACAATTCCTCAGACAGCAACGGAGGCGGACTCTATCTGGGATCCAGTGTAAACTGCAGGCTTTTTAATGTACGGATGAATGGAAACACTGCCCAAAACGGAGGAGCCATTTACGGTCATGGCGGATCAACAAACATAGAAACAGATGCCCGGACCGTGATAGAAGAAAACAAAGCCTATAACAACGGAGGCGGGATCTATTTAAACGGAAGCAGCATAAGAATCTACGGACCGGCAAGAGGAAGGACAAAGGTCAGGAAAAACAATGCCGGCGGCTATGGAGGCGGCATCTATTTCCATGGTTCGGGAAGCAGCACAAAGGGTCTTGATTTTGAAGAAAACAGTTCATATAACTGGGGCGGCGGAGTCATGATGCAGGGCAACAAGTGCAGCGTGGCCGACAGCGACATAATTTCCAACAAGTCCGCTTCCTACGGCGGCGGAGTCTATATCAATACGAAGGTCGGATCCCTCACAGACGTTAAGATCAAGGGTAATGAGTCCGGAAAGGATTATGACGGAGGCGGCATCTATGTTGACAGCATGGGCAACATAAAAAGCGGCGGCCTTTTCTATGTATATGATAATCACAGCGGGACGGGAAGCGGATCATATGAAAACGACCTGTTCTTACAAAACGGCACTTTCACCAATGCCTATCTTCATGCAGCAGCCTATGCACCCGGGTCAAAGATCGGAATAGGTGTCAGCTCCTGGAATGAAGGACAGAGGATAACCTTTGAACCCGGAAACTTTAACCCCAGGCTCTTTGAGGTTAATAACGCTACCTATTCAAAACGCAAAAACAAAAAGGTAAAGGACAAAACCTTCTATGTGACAGCAGACATGGATCCCGACAGCAGTACCTTCAGGCATCTTGTCCTTACAACAAAGAAAGAGTCTGCCCTGGTGGCACCGGATCCGACCGGGGTGGATCTTTCAAAGAAGGATAAGAGCGAGGATTCCGGCTTTAAATATGAAGCCCAGGACGGAAATGCCTACACCGTGTATCAGGGCTATTCCTCTTTCCCTTCGTTTTACGATTCAAAGAAGGATCTGCTCTTAAAATACTTTTATTCCGACGGATATTTCTTTGATGATCCAAAGACCTATAATCCCCACCTGGCTTCCTTTGCCCTTCATCTCATAGGTGCTGCGGCAAATTCAAACATAAAGGGGAGCGAGGACTATTCCTATAAATTTGTAAACATCAAAAACATGCTTAAGGGGATAGGCTGCAAGGAGGAGGATATCTGGATCTGTCCGGACTATCTTGTAAAACCCGCTACGGATTCCATAGGCTTTGCCATCGGAAAAAAGACCGTAAAAAGTCCTGCCGGAACCTATACCCTGGTTCCCATTGCCATCAGAAGCTGGGGCTATGAGAGCGAGTGGGCAAGCAATGTCACCTTAAACGGAAGCAATGTGGATCCTGAGGGAGGAGAGGCCTCGGGCTTTAAGAATGCGGCCGAACAGGTGGTTAAGGCAGTTAAGACCTATGCGGCAAACTACGACCTTGAGGATGACCTTTTACAGGGCAGGGTAAAATTCTTTGTGACAGGCTATTCAAGAGGAAGCGCCACCGCAAATCTGGCTTCAAAGATGCTGATAGATACCTATGGGGAGCTTTCCGAAAAATACAGGGATAAGCCCAACAGGGTCTTCGGTTACTGTCTGGCTGTTCCCATGGGCGGTTCGGATAAGGCCGACACATCCTTAAATAAGAACCGGGCGGCCTATCATTGCATCCACAACATAATAAACAATGTGGATCTTGTTCCCTTTGTGGCTCCTTCACAGATGGGCTTTAAGCACTACGGAGTAGACCACTTTATCCCCGGTGAAGATGCCGGAAACGTAAAAACAAAGACCGATTTTGCAAAGGCAGAGAACGGAGGCTACAGGAGAACGACCTTTTATGACAACAAAGGCTGGGATGTGGGCACCTTCAACTACAGTGTAAAAAAGGCCGCAATGCTGAAGCAGCTGTCTATCATCGACAGCGGCATCTTCTTCGTGGACTGGTTTAAGGAAACCGATCTTAATGTGAGCATAGGTCAGGCCGTAAGCGCAACAATAAAGGGGCTGTTTACGGAGACAAGTCCCGTCACCATGACGGAGGTTCCCGGAAGCACCAAAAACCAGGCTCAGTGGCTTGCGGAATTCTTTGATACTTTCCAGAAATACTACACTGTGGGAAAGGACAAGACCCTGACCAGGCCCTACTACAGCAATGAGGTCATCCGCGGCGGAAAAACCCCGAAGGCAAAACGATCCGCCCACGACAGGGACTGGTATAAAAAGGGAAACACGGCTCAGGATGCCTTCCGCACTCTGGTTCCCATGGTATTTTCAAAGTCGCCTGAAGAATCAGCGGATATGATGGCTGCTTTTTCGGGTATCACGGATAAGCTGGGCACAATGGATCTTAAGAGCATCTATGACAATCTGATAAATAACAGCACCGGCTGGGACAAGGAGGACGAAGGAAAGAACCAGCAGCGCTATCTGGATATGTTCTGGAATGCCTTAACCGATGACAGCCACGGAAAGAAGGCCATCCAGAATGCCCTTACCAAAAAGGAATATGCGGATCTGGAAAATGTCTTCCCCTCCCTTATGGGAATCGCCATGAGACTGGTGAGACAGGACTTTAATGACAAGGCTCACGTTGGTAAAATGAGGCTTTTCGGAACCCTGGGGGCAAATTCCGATGCCATAGCCCAGGCTCATGTTCCGGAGATATATCTGGCCTGGCTTCAGTCCTGTGACAGCTACTATACCTCGGAAAGCGGAGTGTTCAAATGGAAGGATATATACTATGTTCCGGGTGAGGTCAGCTTCCATATCAGCGGAAATGACGTCACCTCAAAGGGAACCGTGGAAGGTCTTGAGGGCGATCAGATAATAAGGCTTAAAAGCTCAAGGCCGGATAATTCGGATTCGATCTTTTACGAGATAAGGAGCTCAGCAGACAAGGCAGGGGCAAAGCCTGTGTTGATGCTCTATAACGACAGGCAGGGGATAAGGCTTAATGCCCCTTCGGGGTCATCGGGTTCCGTTACCTATACCCTTAAAGCCTGGACAAAGAATTTAAATACCTCGCCTGATGTCAGCTGGATAGAGGGAACTGATAAAGAATGCAGCTTTAAGATAGGCGCGAAGTCTTCCGAAAATGCTGTTATGGTGAAGGTTAAAAAGCTTGTCCATGGAGGATCCGGCTGGACCTGGTCTGAGGAATCCCCGGAATATGAGCAGGCTGCGGCAGATAAGGAGAGGGTAAGCTTTAACAGTGACCTGATCGAGGAAGCATATTATCCCCAGGGAGACTATTATTTCCTCAGATGGAAGTACGGCACTGAGAGAAAAGACTTCTTAAAGGTCTTTGGGGATAAGGTCAGATCTGACGGGGGAAAACCTGTAGCTGCCGAGGCATATTTCATGCCCGTGGTAACCGGGGTTTCGGTAAAGGAAGCGGACAAACTAAGACCCGTCATCAGCCAGAATCTTGTCACAAATATCGGGATCAGCTACAAGGTGGGAGATGATGCACTTCCTGTCCTGCCGGATTCTGTCCCCGTTTCCTGGCTGGAAGAAAAAGACGGAGAATATGTTCCGGTTTCGGACAGGGTAGCTAAGGCCGGTACAAACTACAGGGCTCACATAACCATCCCGGAGAAGAGAAGGGGTGAATATCCCGTGGTATTTAAAGACACGGTAGATATAAAAGCCGGAGATATCTATTCAAAAAACCTTTCACCCGATGCCAGGGGGAATATAAGCTTCTTCTGTGATTTTGAAACCGAAAACACGCAGAATGAGGCATCTGTATCGGAAGGCTCGGCAAGGAGGGTGACGGTATTTTCGGATGATTACGATTATCCTCTTGAATCGGCAGAAGATATAAGGGAAGTCAATGCAGACTTTGTCCTATCCGCAAACAAGGGCTGCAGTGTTCCCGCAGATTTTGATCTTCTGAAGTCTGTCCGTGAGGACTGGGAGGATCTTGTCTGCTGGAAAGAGATCGTCATTGAAAATGATGAAGCAAAGACAGAAGCCCTGTCCGATAACAGGACTGTCTGGTATGAGGTTTCCGAAAACGATGTATATCTTCAGGCCCTTAAGGCTCCCCTTTTAAGAGGGGCAAGGCTTGCCATGGAGGCTCCGAAGACAGGTGACAGTCTTTCCGATTCCCCGGATTCCCTGATCCTTGACATCGGAGGTGAATCCTATGAGATAGATCCGGACTCTGTGTCGGTATCCTGGTCGGCATCGGATAATTCGGCAGACTCCGATATTGCCATGTCGGATACTTCCTATGAGGCACTGATAAGCGTTAGTGCTGACGATCTCTGGTATTATGACAAAGAATATGATGTGGTAGATGAGGTCCCCTCCTTCCTGCCTGCGGGATTCGGAACGGTGGATCTTAATGTCAACGGTCTTACAGCCGGCATGGTTTCCGAAAACGAGGCCTCGGAATCACAGAATGCCATAAATGCCTTTGGATGCTTTGAAACACTGGTATCCGGAAACGGCATGGAAAAAGACGGTCTTGTGGAGACCTTTAACATTTATGTCAGATTTGACAAAACTGACGGTCCCACCTTTATTGATGTCGAGGCACCCGACGGCTTAAGCCTTTCCTTTAACGAGGCAACAAGCGGGGAAAGGTACAAAAAAGATATTGAACCGGCTCTTCCTTCAAGGACTGCCGTTATGACAGATGATCTGAGTGTCCAGACCCTTTCCGTAAACTGGGTAAAGGAGGATGTTTCGATCATCGATGAGGAGGGAAAAGAAAAGACCCTGAAGGATGTTGTGGCTTATGAGCTCTTTGGCTATTCCGACACTGAAGAAGATGATGACTTTATCCCCGGATATCCCTTGACTGAGAGTGATCTGAATGGTCTTGACGATTATAACCTTGTTGTCGAGGGTTATGTGACCATACCTGACGGACTTGGAATAGAAACCGATGAGGAGGGCAGGCCCGTTAACAAAAACATTCTTCTTCTTAAAAACGGAGAAGCGGTTGAAAAATATGCAGACGCAGACGAGGTCCGCTGCTATTTCACATATCCGGTATTTCTGGAGGGGGCTCCCTTAAGCCATATTCCTGAGATCCTTCCGGAAAGCACGGAGCTTGAGCCGGAAGCAAAGGAAGTCATTGTCGACTTTAACACCTTCCCCCTGTCGTCGGATGATAACGATGTTGATGTATATTACAGATTCACTTATCACGATCTGGATGAAGATTACGAAGAGGAGCCCCTGGTCTGGTTCGGAGAAGACGGAAAGATCGAATATGATGAAAGCCAGACAAGGGTATTCCATTCCAATCAGAGTGCATATACCATTGAAGAACTGGCTGAAGATATCAAAGACAGGACAGTCACCAGGGAGAGCCTTAAAAGCCACGGAGCCGACTATGTCAAGGTGTCTGCCGTTGCAGTGGAAAAGGGTGCCTTCAGGCCAAGCTCACAGGTGGAGGAGAACTACTGCTTCCTTGAAAAAGCCACTGCCGTCATACCTGACGATATCCTTGAAAAGCTTCATGATCTGACTCTCGAATCCGGAAAGACCTTAAAGGATATCGAGCTTCCGCAAAACTGTTCCTTCGCTCAGGGCACAGACCTCTATGAGGTACATGAAGGAATTGAAGGGGAGACCTTTGATGCGGTGGTTGTTTATAATGATGATCCCGTAAACTTCAATGACAACAGGGTTCAGGTAAAGATCACCATAATGGACGGCTATTACAGCATCACCGCTACAGACTGCCATGCATATCTCTGTGATGAGAGTAACTCTGGCATTCAGATAAACCCTGAGAAGATAAATAGTTCAAAGCCGGGGAGGCTTATCTGTGTTTCATCAAACGGTGTTCCCGAAGGACTCGATCCTTCAAAGGCCGAAATAGGAGACTGGATATTAAAAGACCAGAATGGAAATGACCTGGAATGGGACTATGATGAAACGGATTCAGGGGTCATCTATTTTGAAATGCCCCATGCTTCCGTCAGGGTAAGACCCGTGTGGTACGATTCTGGCACCGGCCTTGCTCCGGTTCAGTCCCTGACCCTTGATCAGTCCTTCATTGAGCTTAAAAAGGGAGGAAGCGCGACCCTTAAGGCAACGGTGGTATATTCTGCCCACGACGAGGATGCTTATGAGACTCCCGTAAGCTTCATTTCGGATGATCCCGATGTGGTTCAGGTTCTGTCCGTTTCCGAAGGAAAAGCGGTGTTAAAGGCCTTGAAGTCCGGAAAGGCAAAGATCTGGGCCGACTGTGTCGACCATACGGCAGTCTGCACCGTAAATGTGGGTGAGACCCTCCTGGATCTTCAGCTGACCGACTGCAAAGCCTATGACACCTCGGACAGTTCAGGCAGGCCTCTTGAGGATTCTGCAGTTAAGGGCAGCACCATAAGGCTTGAAGCTGATGCTCCCAAAAATGACGCCTTCAGCTTCAAAGAATGGACCATAAGCGGTGCAGACATCGACAGGACCAAAAATCCCGTCACCTTCAGGCTGTATTCCGACCTTGTGGCAAGACCTGAATTCGGGATCGCCCCCGGATTTGAAGATCCCGGAGAATATACCTTCGGGTCGGTTAAGATAAAGAGTCTGACCCTTTTTGATCCGGAAACCGGAAAGAAGACATCCAAGCTTACAATACCCCTTAACGGGACGGTTTCGGTAAATGCAAAGGCGGTGTTTAAGAAAGAAACCGATAAGCCCCCCATCCTCTTTAAGAGCAGTAATACCGATGTTCTTAAGGTTAAGACTGTCAGTGGGGCAGATGGTGAAGCACAGGGCATTTTTGTGGGCTGCAGGGCAGGAGTTGCCCTTGTCACGGCCTACTGCGGAAATAAGACCGCAAAGGTTACGGTGACTGTGGGGGATGAAGAGACAACAGGCCTTATAGTGGCCGGAAACAGGCTGGCGAAAAGTACCACCGACGACGGACAGTATCAGCTTGAGCTCTTTACGGGTGAGCAGGAATTTCTTGAGGTTCTGCCGGATCCCATTGACAATGTGGCTGAAACGAAGTTCACCTGGAAGTCGGATGATCCCAAGGTTGCAACTGTCCGTAACGGACTCATTACAGCAAAGATCGCAGACAGGGGACATACCACCGTCACGGTGACTGCAAAAACAAAGCCCCTTGGATCAACGAAGTGGATCAATTTGAAGCCTGTCAAGATCGTGGTCAGAGTCAGGGAGATAGCGGTACCCAAAAAGATCAGGCAGGATAAGTCCTATAGCCTTAGCCTTAAGGGAAGTCAGAACCTGGATCTTAATGCGGCAAGGATCGGAAAGAAGAATGTTCTTTCCGCCTGCGGGATAAGTGCAAAGCTTAAGGGAAGCGCTCCCGCAGAGCTCATCTGGGAGAGCACCAACGAGAACATAGTCACTGTTTCGGCTGATAAAGAAGATGTCCTGAAGGCTGATATCAAGGGTACCGGGATCGGAACGGCATATGTGGTGCTGAAGGGAAGAAATTCCGACAAGACCCTGATAAATCAGGCTGTGATAAAGGTTACGGTAAGGGCTACATCCCCCGAGCTGGCATTTACAAATGACGCCCTGGGTCAGCTGGAATTTGATGAGGAAAAGCCGAAGCTAACCTTAAAACAGGGATCCTATGACAGGATCTTCTGTTCGGTAAATTCCTATGAGGCAGGAGTTTCAACCTATGTTACAACAGAAAGGCTCATATGGTCCGGAAAAGGCGGAGTGACTGTTAAGGACGGAGTGGTCTATGCAAAGAGCATTCCAAAGAAAGGAAAAACAGCATCAGTTGTCTTAAAATGCGGAAAGAGTAAGATAGAACTGCCGGTAACGGTTGAATAAAAGGTTCTGAGAGGATACCCGGGGCTGGTCCGGGTATCCTCTTTGGTTTTTCTTCAACAAAGATCTGTAACCGATTCGGTTTACCTGGTTAGCGTGTGATAATTGAGTGACACTCGGTGTGTTATCATTTCTGAGTGTAAAGCGTTTTCATCATTATTTCCATTTGTGGCTCTTTTTCTTACAGAAATGCTCCGGCTTTCATCCTTTTGCCGGGGCATTTCCATTTTCAACCCTGTTTTTTTCCGGGATGCTTTCGTATATCTGAGTGATGGTTCAATGACACTTTGTGTGATATAATGAACCGTCTTGTATCACGTTGGTTGTTTGAAGGTTTTAATAATTGATGTCAGGGTCAAAAACACCTTTTGATAAGGACATCATCACATTTATAAAAAAAGGAGAAAATGGCAGATGAAGAAACACATTACCAAAAGATTAGCGTTGCTGCTGGCTTTACTGATCGCTGTGCCGTCATTAAAGCCTGCATTCCTGACACCGGTCTATGCCGAGCCTGTTGAGGTTTCAGCACCGGAGGTTCAGGCTCCGGCTGCCGGGGAAGAAGAGCCGGCTGCTTCGGATGAGACCGATGCTGCCGGGGAAGCAGCCGGGACAGCTGCAAGTGAGGATGCAGCTTCTGCCGGGGTGCAGGAGACCGGGTCTGAAAATGCTACAGGTGAGGGTGAGGACAGATCCGCATCCGAAAACGCAGCAGAGGACACCTTTGAGGTCGGTGTCACAAGCGGCGGAGGTCTTTCCCATGAATACTATGACGGTGTCGACGAAGAGGACGGAATGGAGATCATCGCCCATCCCGAAGCCTATGAGGGTGAAGAAGCCGCAGGTGCGGAAAATGCCTGGGATAAGCCTTCCTACAATGCGGAGAAGGTTGACGGAAAGCTTGATATCAGCAAGATGATCAACGTTTCTCCCGTCAGGGATCAGGGCTATACGGGACTCTGCTGGATGTTCGGTAATATTGCAGCCGTTGAGTCGGGTCTTATCAAAGACGGAAAGGTTAATGCAAATGAGATAAATCTTTCGGAAAAGCACAGTGCCTTTTCCATGTTCAACAAGACCTCAGGGTCTATGGGACAGTTTATCGATAATGACTACATTGAAATGAGGGATGATCCCTACTCCAGTAACGACTTTAGGAACGATCTTATAAAGAATGCTCCCTGGAACGGATACATCAGAAGAGGCGGACATGCCTGGCTTGCCATGCAGGCATTTACATCCTGGAAGGGTGTTGTGGATGAGGATGATTCAAATACACTTCAATATAAGGACAAGGGTACCTTTGAACTTATTGGAAAAGAGCCTGCCATCGACAATTCAAAGACCTATGATCAGAGATACCAGGTCCAGGATGCGGATTTTTATGCCTATCCCTGGAAGGGTTTGAACCGGGATGAGATTTCGAAAAAAACAGGGGCTGATCCTGATCTGAAAGACTTAAAGCAGGCCATAGTTGAGCATGGTGCCCTTGCCGGTTCCATGTGCACGACCTATTTTAACAATACCAACACCTATGCCTATACTCCCGGTGATCCCTGGCCCATGGAGCAGGATGACAACAGGCGGGCAACGACCACACATATCGTTACCTTTGTTGGCTGGGATGATACCGTGCCCAAGGAGTATTTTGCAAATCCCAAGTGCAAGAATTCAAAACTGTCAAACGGATATTTTCAGGAGTGGGAGTTTACACCTCCCGGAGACGGAGCCTGGATCTGCAAGAACAGCTGGGATGTGAACGGAAGCAACGAGAACGGATTTTTCTATGTTTCCTACTATGACGGATCTCTCAGGAATCATTATAACTGCTTTGCCGGCTACAAAACCGTTTTGAAGGGTAATCTTAAGGACGGTGAAGAATTATATGATAACAATTACCAGTATAACGGTTTCCCCACCAGGGCATCGCTGAACTATAAGGATCCCCACTCAGCCTATGTGGCTTTGGGAAGCAGCCCGGTTAAGGTTGATAAGGGTGAGAGCATCGGTGCGGTTTATACGGCACAGAGAGATGAGACCTTAAGGGCTGTGGGTATTGCCACAAGGGAAGAGGCTCTTGATATGACCCTCAGTGTATATACAGCAAGCGGAGACAGTCTTCCGGAAATTGTCAGCGTAAACGGACTTAAAAATAGCGGATGGTCACTTTCCGCAAATGGTAAAACAACAGATCTTCGGGCCGGCTTCCATTCGATAAAGCTTGATAAAGATGTCCAGCTAAGCCCCGGACAGCACTTCCTTGTACTCTTTACCATGAATTCCCCGGATGGCGGACAGATCATAAGGCAGGATAAAACAAGCGATTCCGGAAAATACAGGACTATCAGAAGGATAAAGGTCAACGGAGATAATTATTTCATAGGAAAAGAGTTTGAGCATAAGAAAGCCAGCGGCTATTCCGTTGATGATTTTGCCTCCAGCAAATCCCTGGAATACAGTTCTGAATATGACTATGACATCAAGGCCTTCACTGTAAACGGTCACAAGACTGAAGATAAGAGTTACTTCATCTTTAACGGAAGCTACTCCAATATGGAGGCTGAAAAGGGAAAGACCCTTGATATGAGTGAGGGTCTGATCCTTGAACCTGCTTCAAATAACAACGGTATTTATGATTCCGTCAGTGCAGATTCCTGGAAATCCTCGGATGAGACCATATTAAAGAGCCTTGGTGGCGGTAAGTTTGAAGCCCTTTCCGCTAATAAAAGTCCTGTAAAAGTCAGCGTTTCCACTGTTTTCGGTGTGACGGCTGAAGCTGAGGTTAAGGTTGTTGAGCCCCAGCCTGACTACGGCATAACAGTTGATCTCTACGGAGGCGAGTATGACTATACGGGTAATCTGATCTCGGTATCTCAGGATATTGTTGTTAAAAGCAAGGGTACTCCAATTTATCAGTGGGTGAACGGAGTGCTTCAGACAGTCAGCGGCTACAACATATTCATCAGTGAGAACGGGGCAAAAAATGCGGGTGAAGGGATCGTTACCGTTGATGTCTCTGTTTCTGACAATGAGGCGGGGAAGGAAATCCTGCTTAAAACGGAGGACATCTTATTTGAGATCAAACCCATTGACATCACTTCCTCAGAGACCATAAGTGCTGATGAGATAGAAGATTACCCCTTAAGTGCCGATGAGATAAGACCCCTGCCGGATATCTGGTTTAACAGCACGGATAAAAGCGTCGATCCCTATCAGCTGGTAAGCTACAACGGGGCTGATGCCTACTATAACGAGGAAGGGGAGCTGGTTTATCCTTATGATTATAAGCTTACCTATTCCGGAAACCTCAAGACAACGGGTCCCAAATCCATGAAGGTGGAAGGCTTCGGAAACTTCACCGGGACCAGGTATTTCTACTGGGATGTGACTGATCCTAAGGAGGCAGAGGATCCCACTGCTACGGAAAAGGGCTTCTATGTTTCAAAGATATGGCCCAGGGTTGTTGAGTATAACGGCAACAAGCATGTTTCCGACAGGACAAAGGCTAAGAAGGGCTTTGCAAATGACCTGACCATAGATGTGAAATATGACGGAAAGCTCTTAAGCGAGGGTAAGGATTATTCATTAAAATATAAGAACAATGTCAATTCCTCGGCAGATGTTACAGATAGCAGGTTTAAGCCCTGTGTAATCGTTACCGGTCTGGGCAGGTATAAGGGTCTTTCGGCAACAAGGTATTTTGCCATCGAGCCTGCAAAGCTGACCGACGGTAATATTTCCATAAAGGGGCTGAAGGCTTTGTACCCTGTTGCGCCCGACACAGCAGCAAAGGTCAATCCTGCCGTTACCTTCTCCTTCGTTGATTCAACAGGTGCGACCGTCAGCAGAAAGCTTAAGAAGGCTGTTGATTATAAGCTGGCTTACTACAGGTTCAGATTCCCTACAGAAAAGGACGTAGCCGGAGAAGGTGAGGAAATTTACGAGGGCGAATGGATCAGGCTTAAGGACGTAGAGGAGCCGAAGGTTGTGCCGGATGATGGTGATGAGGTCTACCACTATGAGTATTATCTTGCAGTTGCAGAGGGAATCGGAAATTATACTGGTCTTTCCGAGACAATTGAGTCGGGACTGGCTGATCCTTATCCCTGGCCGGGAGAACAGAAGCAGTTTATTGTCTGCCATAAAGACGTTACGCCCGGAAACGGACAGCTTAAAGGAACCTCTCTTAAGAACTTCAAGGTAAATGACAAATATAAGAAACTCACTCTGGCAAATCCCGGTTTCTGGGTAGATGAGCTTTGGGAGGATCCTTCGACTACGGTTGATCTTGCTATAAAAACAAAGGATAACAAACCCGGAGTCATAACAATTTCTTCCGATGAGCAGGCTGATGTTTCTCACTACATAACCTGCTATGACTCTGCAAATAATGAGGTGGATTATATTTCAAAGCCCGGTAATTATACCCTTCGTCTTGTTGCCATGGGAAATATCCCTAACGAAACCATGAAGGGTCAGACAAAGGCTCAGGATCTGGCAGCTACAAAGGATTTCAAGCTTAAGGTGACATCCGGAGAAAAGCTTAAGGCCGAGAACTTTAAGCTTCAATACAAAAAGGATAAGGCTAAGGATGAATGGGCTGATTATACCAAAAACCTGGCTCTTGAATATGACGGCGCTGATACCGAATTCAGGATCCTCAGCGAAAATAATACTCCCATAGCGAACACGGTTAACTATTATATGACCGGAGCCTTTGACAACAACGCCTTCCCCGGAAAGTACACCCTTGTGCTGCAGGGACAGGGAGTTTACGGAACTTCAAAGCTGACCTGGAACTTTAGAAGAACAAAGCTGCCTCTTGAAAAGGCACTGAAGAAAAACGGAGGCAAGCTGGATATCAGCCAGTCAAATAATGAGATCTGCTCTGTGTTCGGATCCATGCCCAGGATTAAGATCACAGACGACTACAGGGGAGAATTCTACAGTGATGAAGTCGACACCGCCCGTCAGTCCTCCTGGTTTGGTCTTGACTTTACGGCTAAAAACAATAAGATTCCCGGAAAGGGAGAGCTTACAGTCAAGGCAAATGCGGATGCACCCTATTCAGGCAAGGCTTCCATCGATTTCCAGATCGATGCATATGACATGGTTAAGGATCAGAAGGAAAAGTACCTGCTTGAAGACATATCCTTAAATGCTGTGGATAATGCTGACAGAGTCTTTGGCCTTGTCGAGGATGCCTTCAGCGAAAATGATAAGCCTGTCGTGAAGCTCTATCAGTATGATGCAATGGGTATCAGCAGGAAGGAGGTGGCTCTTGACAAGAGCAGCCTTAAGATCGAAAAGAAGGGCGAGGGCAGGTATGTTGTTAACATCAAGGCGGATAAGGACGGACTCATTAAATTCCCTGCAGAGGGTATCGATCTTCCGGTTCGTGTTCTTGACAGCAGCAAAAAGGTGAAGACCATTGAGATCACGAAGGGTACCTGGGTAGATAAGAACTTTGCGACTCAGGGCGCTGCCTACACCGGAAGGAACATCTGTCCTACGGTGACTGAGGTCAGGGCAGACGGAAAGACACTTTCTGCCAATGATTTCAGCGTTGACTATGAAGACAATGTCAGGGTTGGAACAGCCAAAGTTACCGTCCGTGTCAAGGGATCCTCTTCAGACCCCTTAAGCGGAGTTAAGACCTTCAACTTCAAGATCAAATAATGATCCTTCAAAGAACTGCATGTGTAACAGCATGCAGTTCTTTTTTGTATATATAACGAACTATTTCCATATCGTCCGGTCGTTTGTGCTGACATATTTGTTTTTCGGGGATCGCTCTCGCTTCCGGTCTTCACTCCGTTACGGTCGGCGCTAAGCAAACAGGCACTGCCTGTTTAGCGCCGAAACGTAGCGGTACTAAGGCCTCAAAAAACGAGGCCTAAGTGCCGACGTTTCGAGAGGCCCCTCAAAACAAACACATCAGCACGCACTCCCTGGCAAGTCGCAGACCGGAAAGGGAAACAGACCGCAACACCGGGGCACTGCCGCGCTTGGCGCGCCAAAACGTGCCCGAAAAACGTCCACTGGACGTTTTTCCATCCCGAGCGAAGCCGAGGGATCTTAACCCGGTGGAACAGTTCGTTTTTTATATATAAATAATCCCATCAGGGATAAATATGTGGTAAAATAAATGCGTGATTTTTGGGAAAATCTTATTTTTGATAAGGAGAATAAATGGATACTAAAAATCTTCTTGAACAGCTGGAACTTTCGGACGAGGATGAGATCACCTTCCTTTCAAGGGAGGAGACGGGACTTGACATCGATATGCTGGATATGGTGATCACCTCCTTTGGAGATGTATCAAATACGGGAGAAGGGGAGTTTTTCTTCCTGGGTGAGGACAGACCCGAATTCTTTGTAAACAGGATAAAGGTTACGACAGGGGTATTGAAGGAAAACGTTGCTGTAATCTTAATGGAGCTTGCTCTTACAAACGCCCTCATTCCCCTTGGAGGCTTTTCCTATGATCCGGATGAGGGCTGTATCCTCTATTCATTGAAGATCCCCCTTGTCGAAGACCTCACCGAAGAGGAGGTCATAAATGAGTGTGATCTTTCCATAAGGCTGGCTCTCAACCTTTCAAGAAGCTATGCCGCACAGTTTTCCATGCTTGCTGCCAGGAGGGAGTTATGAAGTGTTTTGCAACCGGTCCGGAGATTGGGATCGTTAAAAGGACTGCTCCCGAAAGGATCCTTAAGGGTCTTCTTGATGAGAGCAGGCATTCCCTGATGTTTACGGGCTTTGAAGAATCGAAGCTTATGTGTTATGCCCTTTTTTCCGAGTCCAAAGAAAACCCGGATGAGGTCTGGCTGGACTACATATATACATCCCCGGATCACCGGGAGGAGGGATTTGCGTCAGAGCTTCTATCATTTGCCCGGGACTATCTTAAAGAGCTTGGAGCATCTTCCATCATCTGCCGCCTTATCGTAAGCTATGCCAATGCAGGGGATTTTTCCTCATTTTTTCAAAACCGGGACTTTATTCCCCTGACCTTAACGGGCAGGCTTCTGGTCTATGATTTTAACGACATGCTGGATCCGGGAGTCTTTCAGCTTCTTGAAAAGAAGAGGAAAATGCTGCCTCCGATCATTTCATATGATAAGGCCAGCAAGCTGACCCTTTTTAAGACCATACCCATCAGCATAATGGAAGAAGAAAAAAGGCTCTCCTGCTTCTTTGCCGGAAAGGGAAGTGTCTACGGGGCTGCTGCTGCATATAATGCCGACAGCAGGACTCTTGTGATCAGGGAGATATATCTGGAAAAAGAGGCGGAGAAGAAGGGACTCTTTCTTCCCATGCTCGCTGCCGTGGTTGAAGAGGCAAAAAAGAGCATTGATGAAGAGAACATGAGGATTCAGATCTTTCTTCACAATGAGACGGAATACCGGGGACTTATGCAGATCTTTAATCCGCCTGAGGAAGAATATCTGGTGATGGAATTCATGAATGTACTTAAGTAGGTGTTAACCTGTACATCACATCATTTATTGAGGTAAATTTATGGGTCATATTACTGAAGAACAGAAAGAAGCACAGAGGCAGAAGGATCTTTTGCAGTTTAAGCAGAATCCCGAGCTCGTAAGCACGGGAGTGAAATATGTGGAACAGCCTGTGCCTGAAGCTTACTATAACGACAGGGGCGAGAGGGTGGTAGAGACCGTTAAGAAGGGCAAGGGTATCACTTCATCAAGACATGCAGGTATTCTTTCGAAGGCTGATCCCATGTCGCTCTATGACGTAGTTAATGAACTGGGGATCGGGCATCTGAAAAAAGAGGAATCAGACTATCAGACCTGGGACAAAATGATGGATGAATTCATGGGCTTCGATGTCCTTGAATCAACTGAGATTTCCGAAGAGGAGCTGACAAGACAGGCTCTGCTTGCCAGACAGACGAAGGCTGAAGAATTTGATATCCCCCAGACTCTTTATAAGAGCAGCGAAGAAGCTAAAAAAAGGGTGCTTAAGAGCCTTCAGATAGATGAGGTCACCAAAAGCCGCCTCTTAAACGAGCAAAAATCCCTGGAGGAGATCCTTCAGACCTACGTGGAAAAGGATCAGCAGGCTAAGGCTGCAAAGGAGGGAAAGCGTTTTCTCAAGACCTTCAGGAAAGCAAAGGAAGAGCTGAACAATAATCCCCTCCTTACCGGCAGGGAGAGGGTTGAGAGGCTTGTAAGGCTGGCTAAGCCCTATGAAGCATGTGTTGCCATGTATAAGGAGGAGTATTTTGTCACCCTGGATAATACAAGCAGGGAAAGGGGTATTGAGGAACTTCTTGACAGGATCACAAAATTCTATGACCTTTTTGTGGGCGGTGACTTTCAGGAGATAGATCTGGAAAGAGAAAATCTCATTCATGATATGAGGATCGGTTATGATACCAATGACAGTATCCTTGAGCGGGTTCAGAAAAATGCCTACAGGCTTGACAGGAAAGAGCCGAAGGATTCAGATCCCGAGCTTGACAGATCCTTAAGTGATGCACAGATTGCCGGCATACAGGAGATCGACAGATTTCTGATCGACCAGGCAGGTACTTCGGGAGGAAACCTTGCCTTTATCGACAGACTCATGAGGCTCACATTAAGGGACAGGCTCATGATCTACGGCCTTGTGGAAAAGAAGAGGGATCAGGCTCCCGATCCCACAGACATAGCCTATACCCAGATCTGCTACACTCCCAATGCCACGGCCTTTAAAAATGCCATGACCTTTCTTCCCAAATTTATGTGGACGGGAAATAAGCGAAGCTCTGTAGCCAGGACCATCACCAACATAAAATGGGAGAAGCTGGAGGCGGCATTGGATGTCTTAAAGCAGGACAACGCCATTCAGGTCAGGGATTCAATGGCTTCCCTGGTTGGAAGAAAGGATGACGGCTACATAGATGGAACAAAGGAATTAAATGCCTCCGTTAATGTGAGTGATGAAGAGTTCGAAAGGCTTCCCGAGAGTGAAAAGGAAGCGATTAATCTGATAAGGGATCTTGACAGGAAAGAGGATGCCCGAAACAGGCAGTTTGACGTGGCGATCAAGGCCTTAAATGAGGCCAGGGATGCCTTGGAGACGGCAGAGGGCTCCATACTTAAAAAGAAGGCCAAAAAGGCTTTTGCGGAAGAAAAGAGCAAAGAAGCAAAGGAAGCCATGAAAAAGCTGGAAGAGCTGGATCTTGAGCTCTTTTTAACTGCGGATGCCGTGCGGGCCCAGGCAAGAGACTTTGAAGGGATCAGGGATCACGAAACAGATTTTACCCTGGGGGAGAGTATCGATAAAAAAATCCGGGGTAAGGCTCCAAAGGAGGGTATGGGAAAAAAGGCCGTGTCGGCTTCGATCTTTTTAACCTCCCAGGGTTCCCTGCTCTTATCGAAGATGAATAAGATCGCGACCATAGCAACAGGGACTTCTTCAAACGGGATCAACTATGCGGCGGGTGCCTTTACCTCTATTACAGGGCTTGTGGGGTTGATAGGCGGTCTTATGGCCATGAAAAATGTCTGTACCACTATCAAAGACAACCATTCGCAGCTGGCTGCAGAAGATATTGCCAACATGGTATTAAAGACGACCAGAAACATAGGGGGTGCTGCCTGGGGTACCGTGGCCGGTCTGACCCAGATGGGTCTGGTGGCTGCCGGACAGGTCGCCGCAAGGAAGGCTGCCAAGGGTATGCTTGAGGTCGCGGGAACCATGAAGGATAACATTGAATTTGCCGGCAATGTAGTGTCCTATGCAACTGCTGCCGTTTCCGGGGTAAAGCTGCTGGTTGATGCCGGGGATGCTGCTGTTCAGTTAAAGCATGCCGTTCATCTGGGGGTTGCAGCCTACAGGGTAAACTATCTTGAAAAGAAGGGAGAGCTTAGGGGGGTTGATGCCCTCTATGCGGATAACATACTTAAGGTGGATGCCAGAAACAAGAAAAGAGAATTCTTAAATACCGCAAATTCCATGATGGTTAATGCCGGAGCCATCGTATCGACTCTGTTTGGAGGACCTGTCGGGGCTGTTGCCTTTGCGGGGGCTTCCGTTGTTAACAGCTTTGTTATGAAGGTCTTTAACAAGGTTTCAAAGAAACTTGACAGGGCAAGTCTGGTGGATGACTTCCTGCAGGTTGAAAACATAACAAAGAAGGTTGTTCCCGGCTATGATAAGATGTCGATCTTTGGAAAAAGAAGGGCAAGACACAGGATGAAGGAGCAGCTTGCCGCGGAGATGGGCTATGTTTCGGAAAAGGCTCTTTCAGCCCATATCATCGGGAATTATGCCCAGTTCATCTACAGCAAGCTTTTCTTTGTTGATGATGATCCTGCAAGACCTCTTGTAAAAAAGAATGATAAGGATCATACCCTGACCAACATCTCCATGGCCTGTTATCAGATGGTAAAGAGTCTGGGGCTCAGTGTGAAATTCCCGGAAACCCCTGACGGGGACAGGGTTCCCACCCCGGTGATGATCGCTGCGAAGCTTAACGGATAGGAAGAGGAGGATTTGATGGATAAGATCGAAAAGATGCGCAAGGCTGCCTTAAAGGAACTTTGCGAGAGGCTGAATAAAAGAGCCGTGGCTGCAAGGCTGACAGAAGAAGACAGCATTCTGACCCTGCTTTTGCCATTCGGGGTTAAGGGTGAGGATGTTTTCTGTGACATTTTTTTCCTTCAGACGGATGAAAGGGCAGGGGATGCATCTGTTTTAACCTTAAGGACGGAGGTTGCGGATGTTTCAAAGCTTGAAGGAGATGACCTGCTGAACCTTTGCATGAGGGTTTCGGTTTTAAACGATAACCTGCCTTTGGGAGCCTACGGTGTGACGGTATCAGACGAGGAAGGGCATCCGGATAAGCTTGTCTTCACCACATCCATACCCCTCACAGGGGAGATCAGGGATGAAAGGCTCCTTAAGACCATGGAAAACACCCTTTCAATGACTGCACAGATCATTGAAAACAGCGTGGGGGATTTTTTGTAAGATTTCCAAATGTGATGTATAATGTGAGAAAATCTTATCCACATACAATAAAAAGGAGATGATCATATGAATTCAGTGGTAACCGTAGGAAGGGAATTTGGTTCCGGAGGAAGGGAGATTGCAAAAAGGCTGGCGGAGAAGTTTGGCATCCGTTTCTTTGACAGGGAGCTTCTGACCAGGGCTGCCAAGGATTCAGGGCTTTGTGAGGAGGTTCTTCAAAACCATGACGAGGTTCCCACAAGTTCATTCCTTTATAATCTGGTCATGGATACCTATTCCTTTGGATATAATTCCTCGGCCTATGTTGACATGCCGGTAAGCCACAGGGTTTTTCTTGCACAGTTTGAGACCATCAAAAAGATAGCTGAGGAGGGACCCTGCGTGATCGTCGGAAGATGTGCAGATTATGCTCTTGCGGACAGGGATGACCTCATCAGCCTCTTTATTGCGGGCAGGGCGGATTTCAAGATAAACCGGGTGATGGAAAAATATAATCTGACCGAGACCAAGGCTAGGGATATGATCATGAAGAAGGACAAGCAGAGAAAGACCTACTATGACTACTATTCTTCAAAGAAGTGGGGACATGTGGACACCTATGACCTGTCCATAAATTCCTCGGTTCTTGGGATCGACGGCACCGTGGAGCTCATAGCCCAGTATATCTCGGATGTTGAGAAAGCAAGGGCGAAATGATAACAGTTCTTAAGACCTGAGGGTTCTGAACTGTTATCCTTCAGTAAAGAATACTGATCTTGATATTGGAAAAGAAGAAGAACCAGATCAAAAGTGCTGCCTGCAGCAAAAGCATGAGGGGCACAAGAATGAGGAACTTCTTCTTTTTTGTTTTGTGGTGAAAGATGATCATCCCCAGTAAAGCCCCGATGGAGCCGAACAAAAAGGAGAGCATAAGAAGAGCAGCCTCGCTTATGCGGTACTTCTGGGCTTTGGCCAGAAGCTTGTCCATGCCGTAGACTGCAAAGGTTACGATATTTATGATAAGAATATAAACAAAAATGATCTGTTCAACAGTCATGTTCTAATCCTGGCTAAGATTTCTCACAGCCTCAATGGCGGCTTCGGTGCTGGTTACATAGTGCATGGTGCTGGAGATGGAGGAGTGCCCCATAAGCTTCTGGACCTTTTCCACGTCTCCGGTCTTTATGAGCATGGTTTCCGCAAAGGTGGTCCTTAATTTGTGGGGTGTGACCCGGTCGGCCTTGTCGGGAACGGAATTATACATATATTTTTTTACAAGGATCTCCACGGAACGGACACTCAACCGCTTTCCGGACCGGTTGAGGAAGACGGCCTGCTCATCCTTGTCAGGCTTATAAAAGCCTCTCCCGTTTTCAAGATAGTCGGAAAGAACCTCCTGGGCATTGTCGGACATATAGACCGTGTCGAAGTTTCCGCCCTTTCTGTAAACGCTGATCCCGTGCTTTTGAAAATTGATGTCCTTGATGTTCATACCCACCAGCTCGGAAACACGGATCCCGGTGTCAAGGAAGATGGTACAGATTGCCCTGTCCCTCTTGGTTGCCTTTATGTCGTGGAATTTCAGCTGGTTTTTGGTAAGACCCTCTCCCGTCTGGATGGTGTTTAAAAGATCCTGCTTTTCATCCCGTTCCAGATAGATGATCTCCTTCTTTTTTACCCTCCCTCTTTTGATCATTTCCACGGGGTTTTTTGATATATAGCCCCGGGCGGAGAGGTAGGAAAAAAGACGGTTTAAGCTTACCATATAATGCATTATGGTGGTTTCCGTGCAGACGGAGAGACCGCTGTTGCTGTTTCTTTCCTTCGGCATTCTTAAGTCGTGCAAAAACTCTGTGATGTCCTCGTCATTAAGGGAGGCCATGTCTTCAATGGTGATCTCCTTCAATTCCTTTTTTGCAAAGTATGGGTTGCTTTCTCTTAAGAATTCAAAAAAGGTGTGGAGCTCGGTGGCATAGGAGTAGAGGGTCATGCCGCTTAAATGGTTTTCCTCCTCCATGAAAAAGCTGCGCACAAACCTGGGCATCTCCTTATTTATCGCCTCGGCCTTAAACCGGGCTTCGTTTTCCTTCTGTGTCTTATATTGTGACATTTAAGCAGATTCCTATATTATTGTTGATCGCCCGGACACCAGTAACATCTTTTTCCCCGGGCACTGTCCGATCATTTTATCAATTACACAGAAAATATAACAAAAATAAAATGTTATGTCAACGACATACTGTAATTGAAGTTTTGATCTTTGAGTGTTATGATTTTTTCTATAGATTAAAAGATTCTGCTTATTTTTGGGGTTTTTAGTTTGTTCAGGAGGTTTTTTATGAACGAAAATATCAGAAAAAGAAACGAACTGCTGGCTAAAGAGGTCATAAAGGGACTTGAGTCAAGGAACATGACCGGCTATTACGCCGCTGACAAGGAGGAGGCCTTAAAGAAGGCTTTAGAGCTCATTCCCGAGGGATCAAGCGTCACCATGGGAGGAGCCATGAGCGCACATGAGATAGGGCTTGTTACCGCCCTTAAGAGCGGTAATTATGACTTTATAGACAGGGATGCCTATGAGGACAAGAGGGAGGCCATGCTTAAGGCCTATGATGCGGACTTTTTCCTCAGCAGTGCCAATGCCATCACAAATGACGGTGTCATGGTGAACATTGACGGGAATTCAAACCGTGTTTCGGCCATCGCCCAGGGACCCAAAAAGGTCATTTTTATCGTGGGAATGAACAAGGTCTGCGATGATGTGGAGGGTGCCATGAAGAGGGCGAGAAATGTGGCGGCTCCCATCAATGCCCAGAGATTCGGTCTCAACACTCCCTGCTCCAAAACCGGAGCCTGCTTTGACTGCAAGTCCCCTGACACCATCTGCTGCCAGTTCCTCATAACAAGGTTTTCAAGGCATAAGGACAGGATCCATGTGATCCTGGTTAACGACGATCTGGGGTTTTAAGCGGGCATGTCCCCGGGGACAGGAGCACAAAATGTCGTTTTTAATGTGATCCCGGGCGGAGCCGGGGGATCTTATCTTCCGGGATAGCAGCGTAGAATACAAAACACGGACAAAACAGGAATGAGAACAAGGAGTATGACCCAGGGCAGCCCTGTGAAGCTGATGATGCGCTTCGCACTTCCGCTGCTTCTGGGTAATCTTTTCCAACAGCTTTATAATATGGTGGATGCCATGATAGTGGGGCGGGCACTGGGGGCAAATGCCCTTGCGGGTGTGGGCTCCACTACAAGCGTGCAGTTTCTGGTCATCGGCTTCTGTCTGGGAGTCTGCTCGGGCTTCGGCATTCCCGTGGCGCAGAGGTTCGGGGCAAAGGACTATCCGGACATGCGCCGCTATGTCTTCCATGCGGCCCTGGTCACCACAGGCTTTGCCCTGATCGTGACAGCGCTCACCACCATCCTCACCAACAACATTCTTCACATATTGAAGATCCCTGCGGATATCTATGCGGATTCCTATTCCTACCTTTTCATCATCTTTGCGGGAATTCCCTTTACCCTGCTTTATAACCTCCTTTCATCGATCTTAAGAGCCATCGGTGACAGCAGGACTCCCTTTATCTTTCTGATCATATCCTCAGTGTTAAACATAGTCCTGGATCTGATCTTTATCCTGAACTTTAACATGGGAGTGGCAGGGGCTGCCGTTGCTACCATCATAGCCCAGGCAATAAGCGGTATAGCCTGTTTTGTGCTGATAATTAAAAGATATGAGATATTGTGGCTGAGAAAAGAGGACAGGAAATTCGAAAGAAAGCATCTGATAAACCTGATCGCCATGGGGGTGCCCATGGGTCTGCAGTACTCCATAACCGCCATAGGCAGCATGGTCATGCAGGCAGCCAACAACAGTCTTGGAAGCATCTATGTCTCCGGTTTCACGGCAGGCATGAAGATCAAGCAGCTTGCCATGTGTCCCTTTGATGCCCTTGCCAATGCCGTTTCCACCTTTGCCGGTCAGAACTACGGAGCGGGAAAGGCAGACAGGATCAGGCAGGGCTTAAAGGAGGGAATCCTTATCGGGGTCGGCTACGGTATCCTTATAGGACTTGTGCTCGTTTTCTTCGGAAGAAGCATGTCCATGCTCTTTGTTTCTTCCTCGGAGAGTGCGGTGCTGGATGCGGCAGGGCTCTATCTGAGGCGGCTGGGACTGTTCTATTGGGCTCTTGGAATACTTAATGTGACCAGAATGACCACCCAGGGCCTTGGATTTTCGGGAAGGACCATCTTTTCAGGTGTTTCCGAAATGATAGCCAGGATAGGTGTGAGCCTTATCTTTGTTCCTCTTTTCGGCTATGATGCCATAACCTTTGCGGATCAGGTGGCCTGGGTCAGCGGCTGCCTCTATATAGCCCCCACCTGCTTCCACTGCGTTAATCTGGCTTCCGACAGGATCGCCGGGGAAAAAAGCAGGCAAACATCCTGAAAATTGCTTGACAGGGTGGTGGTTTGGTGTTAAAGTTTCATAGTATGCGTAGTTTGCGCAGGTTTTTTGCGCCCTTAAGGGGCAGGAAGCCGACGCATGAAAAGGTTTAAGCGGCTTTGATCAAAAAAGCCCACCGAAAGCAGCGATTATATTATAAGGAGGTGCAGCGAATGTACGCAATCATTGCAACCGGCGGCAAGCAGTATAAGGTCAGCGAGGGAGATGTCATCGAGGTGGAAAAGCTTGATGCAGCCGAGGGTGATACCGTAACCTTTGATCAGGTTCTTGCGGTAGGTTCTGACAAGCTCGTTGTGGGCGATCCCACTGTTGCCAGTGCTTCAGTCAACGGAAAGGTCTTGAAGCAGGGCAGGGGAAAGAAGGTCATCGTCTACAAGTATAAGCCCAAGTCAGGTTATCACAAGAAGAACGGACACAGGCAGGCGTTTACTCAGGTGCAGATCGACAAGATAAACGCATAAGTTCCATGATCACCGTAAAAGTGTATGGGACCCGGGAGGAACCGAAGGGCTTTAAGGTCGAAGGACATGCGCTTTTTGATGATCCCGGAAAGGATATCGTCTGTGCGGCGGTCTCGATACTGACCATCAATACCATCAATGCCATAGATACCTTTGTCAGGGATGAAAAGATGACGGTTGAATCAGACAGGGAAAAGGGCAGCATCGGGTGCAGATTTCATAATAGTCCGTGCAGGGATACAAGGCTCCTTGTCAGTACATTCCTTTTGGGAATAGAGGGTATTCTTAAGGAATACGGCGGGGAGTATGTGAGACTTGAAGCAGAGGATTAAAGCTTTTTGATTAAGGAGGCGGAAAAATGTTAAGTTATAACCTTCAGTTTTTTGCACATAAAAAGGGAGTAGGTTCCACAAAGAACGGACGTGACTCCGAAAGTAAGAGACTTGGGGCAAAGAGGGCTGACGGCCAGTTCGTTAAGGCAGGAAACATCATCTACAGACAGCGCGGAACCCACATCCATCCGGGCAAGAATGTAGGCAGGGGCGGAGATGATACGCTGTATGCAAAGATCGACGGAGTCCTGAGGTTTGAAAGAAAGGACAAGTACAGAAAGCAGGCAAGCGTATACGAAGTAGAAGCAGCCGCAGAATGATTCAGGTTTTTTAGCCCCGGAGACTTTTAGCTCCGGGGCTTTTTTTGAAAGGAAAAGCAGTGTTTGCCGATGTAGCAACGATAACAATAAGATCCGGAAAAGGCGGAGACGGTCATGTCAGCTTCCACAGGGAGAAATTCGTGGCATCCGGCGGTCCCGACGGGGGAGACGGAGGCGACGGGGGAAGCGTTTATTTCACCATCGACAAGGGAATGAACACCTTAAGGGACTACCGCTATAAAAGGAGCTATAAGGCTTCTGACGGTCAGGAGGGCGGAAAGAACAAGTGCCACGGAAAAAACGGTGAGGATATCTTTCTTGCCGTCCCTGAGGGAACCCTTATAAAAGAGGCTCTTTCGGGCAGGGTGATAACCGATATGTCAGGAGACAACAGGAAGTTTTTGGCTTTAAAGGGCGGACACGGGGGTAACGGGAATATGCACTATGCAACCTCCACCATGCAGGTTCCCAGATATGCCCAGCCGGGACAGCCCGCCATGGAGCTTAAGGTTGTCCTGGAACTTAAATGCATTGCAGATGTGGGGCTTGTGGGCTTTCCCAGTGTCGGAAAATCCACCTTCATCTCCCGGGTCACAAATGCCAGACCGAAGATCGCAGACTACCATTTCACCACCCTTGAGCCGAATCTGGGTGTGGTGGATCTTGAGGGAGGAGGCTTTGTGATAGCCGACATTCCCGGGCTTATTAAAGGGGCATCCGAGGGCGCCGGACTGGGTCTTGATTTTTTGAGACATATTGAGCGTACCAAGGTGCTTCTTCACATAGTGGATGCCGCAGGAGTTGAAGGCAGGGATCCGGTGGAGGATGTCTATGCCATAAACAAGGAGCTTGAAGCCTATTCGGATCAGGTGTCAAACAAGGTTCAGATCATAGCTGCAAACAAACTGGATGTCTGTGAGGATCCCGACGGGGTGCTTAAAAGGCTCAGGAATGAATTTGAATCCGGTGGGGTTAAGGTCTTTCCAATCTCCGCAGTCACGGGAGAGGGGATAAAGGAACTGCTGTCCTGTCTTGACGGGGAGGTTAAAAAGCACAGGGATGACAGTCCCGTGTTTGAACAGGAATATTTCCCCGAGTTCGACCGTCCCGCAGAGGAACCCTACACCGTCTCCTACGACGAAAAAGAGGGGGTATATGTCATCGAAGGACCAAGGATCGAGAAGATGCTGGGCTATACCAATCTGGAATCCGAAAAGGGCTTTCTGTTCTTCCAGAAGTTCCTTAAGGATAACGGGATACTGGATGAACTCACTGAACTGGGGATAAATGACGGCGACACCGTGAGGATGTACGGTCATGAATTTGATTATTATAAATGAAGAAAAAAGGAAAAAGGTGCTTTTGCACCTTTCGGATGCGGGATATGGTGATTGAGCTTGCTCAAAATCACCATATCCCACATCCGAAAACAGCACTTTGTGCTGTTTTTCCTGACAGCACGAAGTCATAAATGCAATCACACTTTGTTTACTGAGGTGGAAAAATGGAGATTACAAGTTCACAGAGAGCATATTTAAGGGGCCTGGCCCATGACCTGGATCCGATTTTCAGGGTCGGCAAGGAGTCGGTTACCCCTGAGTTTACAGAGGCCGTAAACGAGGCCCTGGAAAAGAGGGAGCTTATAAAGATAAGTGTGTTAAAGAACTGCGAAGAAAGGCCCTATGATCTGGCAGACACCCTTGCGGGAAGAACAAAAGCCCAGGTTGTTCAGGTCATCGGCAGACGCTTCGTGCTTTACCGCAGGTCTAAGAACGACCCTAAGATAGAGCTTCCGAAAAAAGGAAAGAAGGATGCGTAAAACCGGGATATACGGAGGTACCTTTAATCCGATCCACAGGGGACATCTGAAGATAGCCAAAAAGGCTTATGAGGCCTTAGAACTTGACAGGGTGCTTGTGATACCCAGCGGCTGTTCCTATTTCAAGGCTGACCAGGACATTCCGGACGGAAGAGTCAGATTTGAGATGTGCCTTCTTGCCTGCAATGACTTTCCTTTTCTGGAAGTAAGCGACATTGAGATAAAAAGGGAGGGCAACTCATATACCTGTGATACCCTTAAGGCTCTGAAGGAGGACTTTCCCGGGGATGAGTTTTACTACATCTGCGGCCTTGATTCCCTGGCTCAGATCGGTGATTTTAAGGATCCCGGATATATCTTTTCTGCCTGCACTGTTGCGGCTGCTTTAAGAGACGGCTTTGAAGAAAATGCTCCGGATGCTATAATAAGGGACTATGAAGAAAGGTTTGGGGCGAGGATCCGGGTGTTTAACACAGAAAGGATCCATATCTCCTCCAGCATGGTCAGAAAAAGGGCAGAAGAGGGGCTTGACATCAGTGATCTGGTGCCCGGGGCCGTTGAAGGATACATCCAAAAAAACAGACTCTACAGGAAGGACACAGACTATCAAAATTAAATACGATAGTTGTATCTTCGGATGGATGATAGAATAGTAAATATAAAACGTAAGGTGAAACGGGAGCTTGACAGGGAAAGGTATCAGCACACCCTGGGAGTTGCCTACACAGCCTCCTGCCTTGCCATGCGGTATGGGGCGGACATCGAGGATGCCTATATTGCTGGTCTTCTTCATGACTGTGCAAAGTGCATCCCCAATGACGACAAGCTGGAAATCTGCAGAAAATACGGGATCGGGGTCACTGACTGCGAAGGGGAAAATCCCTCCCTGCTTCATGCAAAGGTGGGGGCTTTCCTGGCTGAAAAAAGATACGGGGTCAGGGATAAGGATATTCTGAGTGCCATCAGATCCCACACCACGGGGATGCCGGGAATGACCCTCTTACAGAAGATCATTTTTGTCGCGGACTACATCGAACCCAACCGTAACGAGGCGCCCGATCTTCCCCAGGTCAGGGAGCAGGCCTTTATCGACATTGATAAGACCGTCTGCATCATTCTTTACGACACTTTGAGATATCTTGAAAAGAAGGGGGCAAAGATAGACTCGATGACTCAGGAGACCTATGATTATTATTCCCAACCCTCCGGTCGTTTGTGCTGATGTATTGAGGAAAGGAAGAAGAAAGTTGGAAGCAAAGGAAATAGCGGATATCGCAGTAAATGCGCTTGAAGAGAAAAAGGCGGAAAATGTAAAGGTGATCGAGGTGTCAAAGCAGACTCCCATTGCGGATTATTTTGTTCTTGCAACCGCGTCAAACCCCAACCAGTTGAGCGCCCTGACCGACAATGTTGATGAAAAGCTGACAAAGGCAGGAGTTGAAATCAAAAACATTGAGGGCAGGCCTAAGGATGATTCAAACTGGATCCTGATGGACTGCGGCAGCGTGGTCATCCATATCTTTAACCGTGAAGGCCGGGAGTTTTATAACCTGGAAAGGCTCTGGGAATTGTAGGAAGCCGGTTTTATGCTAAAGTAATGTGTTAAAGATTTTTGCTGTTTTGAAACCTTCGGCTTAAGGACAGATATGTTTTTTAGTGCCTTTTTTCTTCGGTCCGACAGGAAAACGGGAGATGATGCCAGGTTTTTGGCAACGGGCTGCTTTGGGCAGGAAAACCGGCTGCAGCGGACAAAAAGGTAAAGATTCTTGTTTTTCATCAGAAAAACAAGAATCTTATTAGACCAGGCAAAGGCGTGCTTTGTTCTTGCGTGAAAATCCGCTTTCTCACGCAAGAAGTCAAGTTTTATTGGAGGTATTTATGAACTTCCTTAAATGGGGTATCAGGGAGCTTGGTTTTACAAAGAGCACCGGTTACCAGAAAAAATATCTTAACGAAACAAACATCAGGACTGCGGTTTACATGTCCTTTATTGTTATGATCCTTGAACTCTGGATGATCATAAGATATGTGGAGCAGCGTCCCGGAAGAACCTTTCTGAGGTATTTTGACGGAGAAGCCAATTATCTCATTCTCTTTTCTTCGGCTCTCATTCTTTTTACATTTGCACACAGATATGTGAGGGATTTTAAGAACTTTATTGCCGGCAGGGTTATCGCCTGTTTTGTTCTTGTGCTTGACGTTTTGATCATCATCAGGAATATCATGAACAATCACGCACAGATGAGTACCGGAGACCTGCTGTTTAATCTGAAATATCATTTTCTTCTTTTTCTTCTTGCAGCAGCTTATCTTCTGTATGAACTGAGCTTTTCAAAAAAGGACAGGAACCGGGATATTTACGGTCAGATCATGAACGTTTTATTTTCATTGATCTGTGTGGGCTTCGGTATTGAAACCTCGATCTACGACATAAGCATGGACAGACAGATCACCTGCTTTGTCACCATGATCCTCTTTGTTGCCTGCATGCTGATCTGGAGGCCCTATATTTCCGCAATTATGCTTGGAGCCTACTTCCTTTATTTTTATTACAAATGGCTTCCCGCACTCTCTGCAATAGACGAGGCAGGCGGAAAGGCAAAGGACGGGGATACCATCAACTTCTTCATCCTCTGGATTGTCATGGTCATGATCAGCTTTTCAATCTACCATCAAAGACGCATTGAATGTGAAAAGGACGAAGGGCTTATCAATGCCAACAGGGAGATCAACCGGAAGGCTGTGGAGGATGATCTTACCGGGATCCACAATATGCTTTATTTTAACCAGCAGACGGTTGAGGTTCTTAATGATCCGGCTGTGGATGTTAATGACAAGATCTTTCTTTTCCTTAACATCGAAAATTTCAAGACCTACAACGATCAGTTCGGATATCAGCAGGGAAACGAATTCCTCATCATGCTGGCGGATCTCATCAGGGCTACCTTCATGGATGACCCTGTTGCAAGGCAGTCAGATGACCATTTTGTGGTTCTGACGGACAGGGCTCACGCAAAGGAAAGGGTCGGCGATATCCGAAGGGCGATACACGCCCAGAATGAGGAGGTCTATCTGGAACTTAAGGTTGGGGGCTATAAGCCCAGGAACCGGGATACGGATCCCAGGATCGCCATTGACAGCGCAAGATATGCCTGCAGCCTTATTAAGAACAAGTTCGGTGAAAACTATAAGGAATATGACGAGAAGGTAGACAATACCTTCCACATGAATCAGTACATAGTCAACAGGATCGACAGGGCGGTTCTGGAGGAGCATATCAAGGTCTACTACCAGCCTGTTGTCTGGGCAGATACAAAGGAGCTTTGCGGGCTGGAGGCTCTGGCTCGCTGGGATGATCCCCAATACGGCTTCCTTTCTCCCGGACTTTTTATACCTGTGCTTGAAGAATACAGGCAGATCCATAAGCTTGACCAGTGTATTTTTGAGCAGGTCTGCAAAAACATGAGGGATGCCATGGATAAGGGGAGACCAGTGGTTCCGGTGTCACTTAACTTTTCCAGACTGGACTTCGAACTTATGGATGCAGTGGGTATCCTTGAAGGGTATGTGGAAAAATACGGCATTTCGAAGGACTTCCTGCATGTGGAGGTTACGGAGAGCGCTCTGGCGGATAACGAAGGGCTTTTGAAAAATGCCATTGAAAGACTGCATAAAGACGGATATTCCGTCTGGCTGGATGATTTCGGCTCAGGGTATTCTTCACTCAATGTCCTTAAGGATTTCAGATTTGACGTCTTAAAGATAGACATGAAATTCCTGTCTAATTTTGAAAACAACGAAAAATCCAAGATCATACTCGATACCATCATAAGGCTTGCGGACGGCATCGGGATGATGTCGCTCACTGAGGGCGTGGAGACCGAGATGGCGGCCGAATATCTTAAGGAAGCGGGCTGCGGAAGGCTTCAGGGCTATCTTTTCGGAAAGCCCATGACTCTTGAAGAACTTCATGAAAAGATTGATGAAGGTACCTATAAGGTTTCTGACAGATTGATCTGAGGATGTAACCCGCATTTTCTGAGATCCGTTACTTCTTACGTGGTCAGCCGGATCACGCAAGAAGTAACCTGAGAGGAGAGTCTGTATATGTTTAAGACCATAAATGATAAGGGATTTAATGATCCGGGATTAAAGAGATATCTTTCTCCTGTATCTGTCTGGGCTTTGTCCTTCGGCTGTGCCGTGGGATGGGGCTCTTTTGTTATGCCGGGAACGACCTTTCTCCCCACCGGTGGTCCTTTGGGAACGGTTATAGGTATGCTTCTGGGAGCGGCCGTCATGCTCATCATCGGTGTCAACTACCACTACATGATGAACCGGTATCCGGATTCGGGAGGAACCTATTCCTACGCTAAAAATGAGTTCGGTTATGATCACGGTTTTTTGAGCGCCTGGTTTTTGATCCTGGTCTACGTTGCCATCACCTGGGCCAATGCCACAGCTCTTCCCCTGATCTTCAGAAACCTGTTCGGTGGTCTTTTTCAGTTCGGGTTTCACTACAAGGTGGCTGGCTTTGATGTCTATTTCGGAGAGGTGCTCCTGTCTGCCTTTGCAATTGTCTTTTTCGGTCTGTTCTGTATTAAGGGCGGAAAAGCTGCGGTCAAGCTGCAGACCCTTCTGGCCTTTATCCTGATCGGCGGAGTCCTTATCGGCTTTTCTGCCGCCGTTATCGGAACAGGGGGGAGGGTTTTTCACATCAGTCCGGCTTTTGTTCCCGATAAAAAGCCCATTGTCAGTATCATAAACATAGTGGTTCTGGCACCCTGGGCCTTTGCAGGCTTTGAATCTGTATCAAATTCTGCCGAGGAATTTAAGTTTTCTCCCAAAAAATCTCTGGCAATAATGTCCATAGCGGTGGTAACAAGCACTGTGGCCTATGTATTTCTTGCCCTTCTTGCTGTTTCAGTTCTTCCCGAGGGTTATTCCGACTGGTATTCCTACATACAGGCTATCGGCGATCTTAGCGGCCTGGAGGGACTTCCCACCTTTCATGCGGTAAATGCCCTGATGGGGAAGGCAGGTCTTGTTATTCTGCTTTTTACTGTCCTTGCAGGCGTTATAACAGGTCTTATCGGCAACTACATAGCCGCCGCAAGACTCATATATTCGCTGGCAAAGGATAACCTCCTTCCGGGCTGGTTCGGTGAGCTCAACACAAGCCATACTCCAAAGAATGCCATCCTGTTTCTCATGCTGATATCCCTGCCCATACCCTTTCTGGGCAGGACTGCCATAGGCTGGATCGTTGATGTGAACACCATAGGAGCCACCATCGCCTATGCCTATACTTCAGCGACTGCCTATAAGATGGCAAGGGATGAAGGCAGCATGAAGCTTAAGATCACCGGTGCGGCAGGCTTTTTTATATCCGTCCTCTTCTTTGTTTACTTCATGATCCCCAACTTCTGGACGGTCAGCGCACTTTCCACCGAATCCTACATGATCCTCATTGCCTGGAGTATTCTGGGCTTCCTGTTTTTCAGATACATCTTTGCAAGAGATGAAAAGCACAGGCTGGGTAAATCCACCATTGTCTGGATCGTTCTCCTGTTTCTGATCCTTTTTACATCCATGCTCTGGTTCAGACAGTCGACCCACAATCTTACAAAAAACGTTCTCGAAGAGCTTACCGAATATAACAGGGATGAACTCAGCTCCTATGGCATTGAGATGAGTGAAGAGGACAGGATCGAAGCGGATCAGTATCTGGAAAACAGGCTGGATATCGTTAACAGGATCCTTACCAATAACAGTTTTGTCCAGATGTTCCTGATCATCTTATCCCTCTTTATCATGTTCAATATATATAACAGCATGATGAACAGGGAAAAGAAGCTTGAGATAAGCAGCGTTAAGGCAGAGCAGAGAAGCAGGGCAAAAAGCATCTTTCTTTCGAATATGAGCCACGACATCAGGACTCCCATGAATGCCATCATGGGGTACACGGCTCTGGCAAAAAAGGTTACGGATAATCCGGAAGAAACGGCCGATTTTCTTGATAAGATAGAAGTTTCCGGAAAGCATCTTCTGGCCCTTATCAATGATGTGCTGGAGATGAGCCGCATAGAAAGCGGGAAAATGGATCTTGAGCCGGTGACCACAGATATCGAAAGGACCATCAGGGAAGCAGGGGACCTTTTTACCACCCAGATGATCGGAAAAAGCATATGCTTTTCGGTTTCCTGTGAGGATGTCAAAGACAGGCTTGTTATGTGTGACAGGAACCGGCTGAACAGGGTTCTGCTGAACCTTTTGAGCAATGCCCTTAAGTTCACTCCGGAGGGAGGAAGGGTGAGCCTGATTTTAAGGCAGACGGGCTCCGTTGAAAATGAAGGGGTCTTTGAGATCAGGGTTGAGGATTCGGGAATGGGTATGAGCCCCGAATTTGCCGAGAAGGTTTTTGAGTTCTATTCAAGGGAACGGTCTGCTGAAAACATTCAGGGAACAGGTCTTGGAATGGCCATCACCAAAAGCATTGTTGACATCATGGGAGGCACCATCAGTGTTAAGACTAAAAAAGGCGTGGGTACTGCCTTTATCATTAATCTGACTCTTCCGGTTTCTGAATGTGATTCCGAGACAGTTGAGACGGAAAAGGACGAAAAGACCGGGGATTTTTCAGGCATGAAGGTGCTTCTTGTTGATGATAACGAGATAAACCGGGAGATAGCCATGATGATCCTTCAGGAATCCGGATTTGAGATCATGACTGCCGAGAACGGTAAAGATGCCCTGGATATAATTGCAGAGTCCACTCCCGGTGAATACCGGCTGATCCTTATGGACATACAGATGCCGGTCATGAACGGATATGATGCAACCAAGGCTATCAGAGCCCTGGACAATAAGGAACTGTCTGAGATTCCCATTGTTGCCATGACCGCAAACGCTTTTGCAGAGGATATCCAGGAGGCTAAGGATGCCGGAATGAATGCCCACATAGCAAAACCCTTTGATGCCAAAAAGATCCTGGATACCCTGTCCGGGATACTCCTGAATTGATATCTATGCTACTGTTTACGCGGTCAGCCGAACCACGTAAGCAGTAACTATACCATATTCCTGTTTATCTGATGAAAACCGGAATCATCTGATCATCAGCTTTCACCTGGTGACAGTTTCCGTGTAAAAGGGGACGATGAGATGGGTGCCGGCAGTTATGCTGTCGGCATTTTCAATGTGGTTGATGGTCACAACTTCGGAGATATATTCTTTTCTGGATGAATATTCATCGGTAATATATCTGTCTGCGATCTTTCCCATGGTGTCCCCCTTTTCGATGGTGATGCTCTTATAGATCTTGGATCTTGCCATTGCAGAGCTTTCCGTTCCGGCAAAGGAACGAACGGAAAGGAAGGCCGCTCCAAGGACAAGCATAACCGTTAAAGCGGCTGAAAATCTGATGAACCTGCGCCTGCGTTCAATTCTTCTGCGCATTAAAGCTCTCCTTAAAACCGGTGATGTTTGAGGATTTTTTCTGCCTGTTTTTTCCATTTCTTATCCTTTCCTTTCCTTTCCGCCTTTTCAGCTCCGTCTTTCTCAGCCGGGGAACGAAAAACCGAACATCTGTTGCGAACAATTGTTCTATATCTGGAGTATACCGAACAGACATTCGTTTGTCAACAAAAAAATCGAACATTTTTTCGGAATATATGTTTGCTTTTTTACTGACCTGTGGTAATATGATGATATCAGGGTCAAAAGTCCGAACCCATTTCGTGCTTGCACGAAAGTGGGTGAGAGACTTCATGACCCGCCCCACGTTGGAAAAATGTCCAGTGGACATTTTTCGAGCCCGTTTGGTCGGGCTTAGCCCGGCCGGGCTCCGTTGTGCGAAGTGGGGCGTCAGTCCCACGAGAGCACGAAATGTGGGAGAAGCGTGAGAGCACGAAGTGCGGAACGCTTCGGATATCGGCTTTTGACATCCGAATCATTTTATAAGCAAAGGGAGGTTTTGATATGACCGGTTCCAAGGGAAAGATCACAAAGAAACAGCAGGAGATCCTGAACTACATCAAGGATCAGATAATCGACAGGGGCTATCCGCCGGCGGTGAGGGACATATGTCAGGCGGTCAGCCTGAAATCCACTTCATCAGTACATGCACATCTGGAGACCCTTGAAAAGAACGGCTACATAAGGAGAGATCCCACCAAGCCCAGGGCAATAGAGATCCTGGATGAGGATTTTAACCTTTCAAGAAGGGAGGTAACAAACATCCCTCTTGTGGGAAATGTGGCGGCGGGAACTCCCATCCTTGCCGAGCAGAACATAGAAAACTATTTTCCGATCCCGGTGGAGATGGCTCCGAATGCAAAATGCTTTGCCCTTAAGGTTAAGGGAGACAGCATGATAAACATCGGAATAAATGACGGGGACATTGTTTTCGTCAAACAGACAGCAAGTGCCGAAAACGGTGACCTTGTGGTTGCCCTGGTGGAGGATTCGGCAACCGTCAAGAACTTCTACAGGGAAAACGGGCACATAAGACTCCAGCCCCAGAACGACGATTATGAGCCCATAATCGTGAATGAATGCATGATCCTGGGTAAGGTCTTCGGGGTCTTCAGACTCTATTGAATCAGTATGCAGACCGGGATCGAACACTAAGGACCTGACCCCGGAAAATGCCGGTTCACCGTCAGCAGGTTCTATTCGATCCCGTATCTGGACTTCAGTTCATCGGAAAGCTCTTCGCCCTTAAGGATATTTTTTGCCTTGGTGATGAGATCCTCTGTTGAATAGTGCCTGAAATAGCCGATTTTTTTCCGGTCTCCGCTTTCCTTTGAGCTTGTGATGAATATATCCCGGTCTCTGTGGTGACCGAAGCAGTTTTGTATGTTTGCCACTTCAATTCCGTTTTTTAAGTCCACCACAGAGGTCAGGTTGTCCAGCCGGACATAGAGAAGACCGTTTTTTTCATCCTTTTCAAAGGAGACATCCCCGGTGTAATTGTAAAAAATGAGGATATCTATGTTTTTCTTAAATTCCCCTGTGTCTTTTGAATAGCGGTTTAGGCTTCCGTCGTTATAAAGGACCAGGAGATCCCCTTCATCAAAGGTCATGCCTATGGGGGTCAGCCCGGGGCAGGGGATGGATGAGCTGATCTTTCCCTTTTCATCCGATATCAATATGGTATTTCCGTCGGATACCGCAAAGAGACCCTCCGGGCAGTTGTCTGAAAAGCAGGAGGCACCGGCCCAGTCTTCGGGAGTTTCAACTTCCTCTGCCTGTGCGGAGCCTTCGCCGGCAATGAAATCCTTTTCGCCGGTCAGATAGACTGTGCCTGTTTCTTCAAAGAAGACCGGTGCTTTTTTGGGATAGGATATCTCCTTTGGCACCTTTATAAGGTGGGTGTCTGAGGTCGAAAGATCCCGGACAGCCAGGATCGTTTCATAATCCTCGCCGGTATAGCAATATAAAAGCCGGCCTCCTTTTATCCTGACGCCCTCCCTTAAGGAACCCAGTATGTTCTTATTCAGCAGCTCCTTATTAAGGCTGCCGTCCTTTCCGGAAAGGGAAACGAGCTCATAGCCCCCGTCACTGTCATGTCCCAGATATACGGTGTCGTTTTCAATTCCCAGAAGACAATATTCATAGGCTTTCTGACCGGGAAGCTCAATGTCGGTCCGGTCTGTCTTTTCCCCCAGACTGAAGATTGAAAGACGGGGCAGGTCGTCTTCGGCATATAAAAGGGCAAGCTGATCGCCCTCAAGACAATAGCCGTTTATCAGATCCGGGATCTTTGGATCTTCGGACAGGGGAGTCCATTCCTCGTCATAAACATTTACCCCGTAAAAGATAACCTCGTGACTTAAGTTCTGTCTGACATAAACCCCGCTATTAACTGCAGCCTGGCGAAGATCATCCGCAAAATACGGGGTGTAGTAAACGGCATCATTGTCGACATTTTGGGCCGGCTGGGCATAGCCTCCGTTTTTAGTGATAAAACCGGGAATTCCGTCCCCATCCCGGTCACTTATGTCTATGATTGAATCGTTAACATTGCTGCTGTAGAGCATTTTGCCGGTCTTCAAGTCGTATACGATAGCAACATTTCCGGAATAATAGGCAAAGGAATCCTTAAGCCTTAAGAAACCGCTGTTTATCATAACTCCGTTGCAGACAAAATCCGAATTCCACTTTTCGGTCAGGTCATGAGCATTTATACATCTGATGGTGGAGTGGTCGTAGGTGATTACGGACCTGTTTCCGAAGGACATGCTTCCCTTCATGTCAACATTTATGGAAGAGATCAGGAAATCGTCATCAGATGTCCATTCGATGTTCTTCACTGTTTCTTCAATCACATCGGAGAGGAGAAGCTCTTTGCTTTTCAGGTCAAAGACACCGTAGACATAGGAGTTCCATCCCTTAAGGGCACACAGGGCAAGCCTGTTCTTATCGGGACTTAAGGCACATTCCGTCATGCTCAGGCGCTCATCAAGGTTAAAATCCGTGTCATCTTCCGAGCCGGTCATACTGACCCTGCTTTTAAGGCTTCCGGACCTGCTGTCAAGGGTCAGCAGGGAGTTGTCTATGGTGCTTATGATAAAAGAATCCTCCGTGACCATGGAGCATTTTTCGCTGTCAAAGGATGTATAGGACTTATCGTCAAGAGTGTAGTCCCAAAGAAGGGTGCCGGTTTCAGTGTCATAAGCAGAGACGGTTTTTCCCGACCAGAGTGCAAGGATGGTTTCATTAAGATATTTCATGCCGGAGAGTCTTGGATACTCTCCTTCAAGATAAAGACGTCTTTCATGACTTTTTGTATCCCAAACCCCGATCACATTCCCATCGTCCCTGATGGCTATGGTGCTGCCCTTTGGGCTAAGCTTAAAATCCGAGATCACACCCGGCATCCGGTAGCTCCAGGCTGCGTGTATGTTGCTGCCCTGGGAGGATTCATAGGCCAGGGTGGCATCGCATAATGCCCTTAAGGCCTGGGCGGTGACCGGTCTTTCATCTTCCGGATTTTTCGGAAGGGCTTCAAGAGCCAGCTGCAGGGCGGTGATCCGCTGTTCCTTTTCAAGAAGGTTCCCGGATTCGTTAGCCAGGTAAATGGACTGGTTCTTAAGGGATTCAAGGTAGGTTTTATGGATCCTGTCCCTGCTGTAGAACATATATGCACTAAAGCCGGCCATGAGCAGGAAGGCAGCCAGGACAAGGGCGGCTGCCTGCTTCAGCCTGTACTGCCTTCTGCGGTTCATGAGCTCGTCATAGGCACAGCCGATGATCCCGCTTGCAAGACGGGGCAGTTCGATCCTTTTTGCTTTTGAGGGGGACATTCTGTAGTCACAGGAAAGAGGTTCCACAGGAATCCTTACGACCGTCTCGTTTCCGTTTTCATCCTTCACTGTTCTTTCATCATAGCGGAGGACCTCAGGGATGACATCTATGGGCTCACCGTTAACCAGAACAGTAAAGATATCCCTTTTGGAGTGGTTTTTAAGAAAGCAGTCGATCTCCCTTGGTACCCAGGCAGAAAGCTTTGTGTTGGTGGAGCAGATCACAATCAGATAGTCCGAATCTGAAAGGGCATTTGAAATGGTATCGCTTAAGTCGCTGGTTATGGGCAGCTCATCCTTGTCCCTGAAGATCCGGTTGATCCTTTTTATCCCTGTCTTCTTTTGGATCTTTTTCGGGATATGGAACCTTTCCAGACCCTTGTGGACAGCCTCGGCAACCCTGTTATCCTCGGGCGCATGCTTGTAGGAGATAAATGCGTTATAGTGTTCCATCCTGTATCACCTCTTTATAAAGCCTGGGAAAGAGTTTCCCGTTAATGACATATATATCATGGGGATCGTCCTCCCTGACTGCAATGTAATCCCCGGGCTTTCCGGAATAGTATCTTTCCTCGTCCCAGGCGGTAAAAAGCTTGACATGATCCTTAAGGAGCCCGGCATGGATCCTGGCTCCTCCAGAGCTTAAAGCAGACCTTGCAGACTGCAGGATAGTGCGTGTCTTACCGGATATCACATCCTTTATCCGGGGTTCATATTCAAAGCTTCTGCTAAAGGGTTCATCACTTTTTGTATAGCTTCTTTCGAATTTCTCCCCTGAGATGGGGTAGATCTCACCCTCGATCCCGATCATAAGGAGGGTGTCGGGCTCGATCCTGACACTTATATCCCCCTCAAGAGTCCTGATCCAGACATTTGTGCCTGCCGGGAAGATATCAGTCAGGACAACATAGCCCACAGGCTGGGGGAGCTTTTCATAAAGCTTCATTTCCGAAGTGTCAAGACTGGTCTTTGCTGCATAGATAACCCTGTAGAGTGAAAAATAGTCTGCAAGTCTTTTTTTGAATTCATCCCTTACAGCCGGTTCAACATCCTTTTCGGAGCCGGATGTGAAAGAGGAGAGGAGTTCCGGACGGATCCTTCCCCCGGCCTTTGTGATGTGACCTCCGCCGCCTCCGATACCGTCTGCCAGAAATGCGGCCAGTTCATCGGCATGGACCTCTTTAACGCAGCTCCTGACTGAGAATTTGGCTTCCTGGGGGCTTGCAAAGTAGGCAATACAGATGTCAACATCCACGGTCTCCAGTGAAAAATCACTGATCACTCCAAGTATGTTGGGGTCGCACTGTTCGGCTCTTATAAGGAGATATCTGTTCTTTTCGTTGTATTCATATTCAAGGATGGCTTTTCCGGTTATCTTAAGTTCCTTTAAGGAAATGCTGGAATTGCACATCCGGGTGATGAGGCTTTTGTTCACGACCAGCATATCCCGCATATCCCTGTCTAAGGGGTGGGAGATCTCGGAAAGCCTGTTTGTATCCGTATAAAGCCCGTAGTAGAGGGCTGTTGAAAGCAGGCGGTCAGCATTAACATCGAACCCTTCATTTCTGATCATATCCCAGATCAGGGTGGAGCAGCTTCCGATGTTGCTCCTTACCTCCGAAAGTCCCGGCAGCTCTCCCGTCACCTGATGATGGTCAATGACAGAGTAGTTTAAGGCTTTTGTGAAGGTAACGTTTTTCTGCCCCTGCTGGCAGTCGACGGTTATTAAAAGCTCCGGTTCCCTGTCAAAATCCGGCTCATAGCTGACCGGGATCTTTAGCTCATCCACCATTATGAGCAGGTTGCTCTTTGTAATCTTTCTTAAGCCCCGGTAGATGAAAAGGGGAGTTTTTCCTGCATTTTTAAGATAGAGAAAGAGGGCATAGCCTGTGGCCAGGGCATCCGCATCCGGGTTGTCATGGCACTGGATCACAATATCCTTAAATTCCGACAGATCTTTTAATCTCATTTTTTCTCCTTAAATAAACTCTATTCTCTATTGTCGGATGTCCGTTTTTTCGTGTTAAAGATCCCTCGACTTCGCTCGGGATGACACTGCGCAGGAGCAATTTGTGGCATCAGCCGGGGTTTTAATAAGATCAGGTGATCCTTTGTTTTGAAACGACCGAAGCGGAGCGCAGACCAAAATACCTTTTGACCTCAACATCATAACAAAAAAAATATCACTATACAAAATACCATTAAACACGGTATAATATACAAAGTTGTTTTACTTGTATTTTGCTTATACAAAAAAGATTAAGGAGGTCTGTTACATGGTTTATTCCACAGAAGTAAAAGCAATGTGTCCGGTACACCAGGGCGTACATCATGGTGCTGCTCCCATACCGGAAGAGGCAAAATGGGTCAAAGCCAAAGAAGTAAAAGATATTTCCGGCTATACACACGGTATCGGCTGGTGCGCACCCCAGCAGGGCTGCTGCAAGCTGTCACTCAATGTCAAGGACGGGATCATCCAGGAGGCTCTCGTTGAGACCATCGGATGCTCGGGAATGACACATTCGGCTGCAATGGCATCGGAGATCCTTCCCGGACTTACGATCCTTGAAGCTCTTAACACCGACCTGGTGTGCGATGCCATCAACACCGCAATGAGAGAGCTCTTTTTACAGATCGTTTACGGACGCAGCCAGAGTGCTTTTTCAGAGGACGGTCTTCAGATCGGTGCAGGTCTTGAGGATCTTGGAAAGGGAGCACGGTCAATGGTCGGCACGACATACGGAACTCTCGAAAAGGGACCTCGTTATCTTGAGCTTACCGACGGATATATCACCCAGCTTGCCCTTGATGAGGATGATGAGATCATAGGCTATAAATACATCAATTTCGGAAAGATGATGGACTTCATCAAGGCCGGAGATGATGCTGCAACTGCTGTTGAAAAGGCCTCCGGACAGTACGGACGCGTGGCTGATGCGGTCAAGCTGATTGACCCTCGTAAAGAGTGATATAGGGAGGATTGAAAATGGCAAAATTTGAATCTTATGAAAGAAGAGAAAAGCAGATCCTTGCCAAGCTTTCTGAGTATGGCATCGGATCTATAGATGAAGCTGAAAAGATCACCAAAGATGCCGGACTTGATGTTTACCACATGGTAGAGAACATCCAGCCCATCTGCTTTGAAAACGCAAAGTGGGCATATACCATCGGCGCTGCAATAGCCATAAAGAAGAACTGCCGCAAGGCATCCGAGGCCGCAGCTGCCATCGGAGAAGGTCTTCAGTCCTTCTGTATTCCCGGTTCCGTTGCCGACAGAAGAAAGGTTGGCTTGGGACACGGAAATCTTGGAAAGATGCTCCTTGAAGAGGACACAGAATGCTTTGCATTCCTTGCCGGACACGAGTCCTTTGCAGCAGCAGAGGGTGCTATCGGAATCGCCGAGAAGGCAAACAAGGTTCGTCAGAAGCCCTTAAGGGTCATCCTTAACGGACTGGGAAAGGATGCTGCACAGATCATTTCCAGGGTTAACGGCTTCACTTATGTTGAGACCGAATATGACTATTTCACGGGCGAGCTTAAGGAAGTTTTCCGCAAGTGCTATTCAAAGGATCCCGAGTCACCCAGGGCAAAGGTTAACTGCTACGGTGCAAATGATGTTCAGGAAGGTGTTGCCATCATGTGGCATGAAAACGTGGATGTTTCCATCACCGGCAACTCCACCAACCCCACCAGATTCCAGCATCCCGTTGCAGGAACCTACAAGAAGGAAAGAACCGATGCCAACAAGAAGTATTTCTCGGTTGCATCCGGCGGCGGAACAGGCCGAACCCTTCATCCCGATAACATGGCTGCAGGTCCTGCTTCCTACGGCATGACAGACACCATGGGACGTATGCATTCCGATGCACAGTTTGCAGGATCCTCATCCGTTCCCGCTCATGTTGAGATGATGGGACTTATCGGAGCAGGAAACAACCCCATGGTCGGAATGACCGTTTCTGTTGCAGTTTCAATCGAAGAGGCTGCAAAGGCCGGCAAGTTCTGAGAAGGATTCGTTCTTAAAAACAGACAGAGTCTATGTTGAAAAAAACGGCTGCTTGATGAAGCAGCCGTTTTTTCATATAATGATATCAGGGTCATAAGTCTCTCACCTATTTCGTGCCTGCACGAAAACGGGTGAAAGACCAGTTTTTTTTATAACTGCAAATGCAGAGGATAGTGATGGATAATTCAGACAATAAATTTTCAGTCGGAAGAAAAATGTATTTTTTCATCGGCGTAACGGTTTTCCTTGCGGCCTTTGGAATGGCGGTGATCGCATATTTCATCAATTCAAACCAGATCGACAGATACTTTAAGAACCTGTCCATAACCTCCGCCAGGAACTTTGCCTCCTTTGTGGATCCCGAGTATTTCAGGGAACTGAGGAAAGTGGCTGAATCTGATGAGTATCAGGCGATCCGGGAAGAGGCAGAGGCTAAGGATGACGAGTCAATGATAGAGGACTATTTAAGGAGCAGAGGGCTCTGGGAGGGCTATGAGAAAAACAGGGAGATCCTGATCCGGTATCTTCGCAACATGGATGATATAAAATACCTCTACATTGTAGCCATCGGGGAAACGGATTCGCTCTATGACATGTATCTTATGGATGATGAAAATGAGCCCATCTATGAAACCGGATACTATGAGGAAAGGGAACCGGAGCTTATGGGGGTGGATGCTTCAAAGGAGATCGCACCCACCATCTCAAAGGGTGACTGGGGCTGGCTGTGCTCAGCCTATGTTCCGGTCTTTGACAGCGAGGGTCATCTGGTATGCAGTGTGGGCTGCGACGTTGCAATGGATGAGATCATGATCCAGAGAAGGAACAACCTGCTCTACACCATAATCGGTGCCCTTTTTCTGACGGCCCTGGTCCTGACCCTCGCCATCATCCTGGTTGACAGATCCATAGTTAAACCCCTTAATGCCATAACCGTGGATATGACTAAATTTTCGCCTGCCAGGGGCAGGGATTATGAGGAATCGGGAGTCATCGCCCTGAACATTGAAAGCCGGGATGAGATAGAGCATATCTATCAGGGAATAAGAAATATGCAGCTTAATATCGTTGACTACCTTAACGACCTTGAGGCCATGCAGCGTGACAAGGAAAAGGTTGAGAACGACATCAAGGACAAGGAAAAGCAGATCGGACAGATAAGCCGTGAGGCCTACAGGGATCCCCTGTGCGGAGTGGGGAGCAAGGCGGCTTATTCACGCAGGATATCCGACATGAATGAGCATATCAAAAAGAATCAGGAGCCTTTGTTTGCCATAGTCATGGTCGATGTTAACGGTCTGAAGCAGATCAACGACAACTACGGACATTCCTTCGGAGATTCCTATCTTAAGGGCTCCTGTCACATAATATGCGATATCTACAAGCATTCTCCCGTATACCGGATCGGCGGTGATGAGTTCGTTGTGATCCTGGAGGGGGAGGACTATAAAAACAGGGTCGAAAGACTTGCTAATCTTAAGGCAGCGTTTGAAGAAAAATGCAACGATACGGATGTCGATCCCTGGGCAAGATATTCGGCAGCCTCCGGAATGGCGGAATTTGCTGCCGATGACAATTCGGTTGAGCTTGTGTTCAAGCGCGCCGACAAGGCTATGTATGATGATAAGACAGAGTTTAAGAAAAGGATGTCAAAGGTCTGAAAAAAGGCAAAGGGAATAGGGAAAAAACAATAATCGTATCAGACCGGCACCTGCCGAAGGCAGGGGGAGTCCCACGGAATGTGGGATTCTTGCGGACGAAATCGAAATCGGAAATGCACGCAAGAAGTCAAATATATTGATTTTTCATATTTATCGGGCCCTCATCCATGGCATCCTCTGCCCGGAGGCTGATGTTATCAAGCTTAAGGGCGGTCATGGCTCCCAAAGACTGTATATACTGAACATGCTTTGTCATAAAGGGGATGGTGTTTCCTTCCTCATCCATGGAATTTATCAGCTGGAGAATGCCCATAAGTCCACTGCTTTCCGTGGAAAGGGGAACCACCAGCATTGATTTGGTACGGTACTGGTTTTCACGGTCATATTTATAAGTTCCCTTGAAATCATATTCGGTGGCGTTGTAGACATCCATGATGTTTATGGGTTTTTGAGACATTGCCACATAGGCGCAGACATATTCCTTTCTCATAGGAACAGGCCATGGCATGCGTGTTCCGTCTGAACTGTTCAGCTTCCAGTTTTTGGACTTTGTCACCATGTACTGAAATGCAAGACCGTCTCTATGGGGCAGGTAGAAGGTTCCCCCGTCACAGTTTGTGATCGCCATGGCTTCATCAAGGGCAAGGGTACAAACCTGGTTTGTTTTCATTCTTTTTGAAAGCTTTATGGGGAAGTTTATCAGCCTTCCTGCCATTATCGCAGTATTATCCGCCATCAAAAAATCCTCCTTCGTGTTGATCTGCATGTTTTCCAACAGCCATTCGAATTCATTAGCTCGTATATGCCGCCCCGGCCTGGGACTGACCGGCAACCTTTTTTTATAGGGTGATCACATCACCGGCTCTGGCAAAGGAGATGGAAAGCCGGGGATAATCATTTTTAAGTTCCTTCTCCCATGCAGAAAGAAATAAATCCTTGTGAGTGGGCGCATGATGAGTGATCACAAGGTGTTTAATCCCGGACTGCCTGGCAATTTCGATCCCGATCTCCGGGTAGGAATGCCCAAAGCCCTGATGGGATGGGTATTCTTCCTCAGTGTATTGTCCGTCATAAAAAAGAATGTCACAGCCCAGGGCAAAATCCGAAAGCTCCAGGATCTTTTTGGGGTTATGTTCAAAATCCGTTGCGAAAACGAAAGAATGACCGGCATCCCTCACCCTGAAGATAGTGGAACCATCCGGGTGAGAGCCTTCCATCATATCGAGGCAGAATTCTCCTTTATGGATCGGGGCATCCGTGTACATGTCATGGAGGATCACCCGTGCCGGAAGGTCTGTGATCCGCACAGGCCAGAAGGGGGCAGAGAAGAGCCTTTCCATATTGGTCTCCAGGGAAACCGTGTCAAAGCTTCTGGCGTAGATGTCGATCTGTCTTTTGCTGTCATAAAATCCCGGAAAAAACGGGAGTCCCAGCAGATGATCCAGATGCATATGTGAGAGGAAAAGGGAAATATGGCTTCCGGGATCGGGCTTTGCAGAAACGATTCCGCTTCCTGCATCAAGATAAAGCTCCTCACCTGACATTTCGCCTTTAACGCTGTAGCAGGTAGTAGCTCCACCAAAAGCCTCAAAATCCTTTCCCTCGACAGGCACGGAACCCCGTGCACCCAAAATCGTGATCTTCATGGTCAAATTTTATTTTTATCCCTCGATGTTGTCACCCTTCTCATAGGTCTGAAAAAAAATCTTCTCCTGGATGATGTAGATGTCACTGATATCATCGGTGCGGATAACAAGAAAGTCCCCTTTTTTTCCGAGAAAATAGTGTTCCCTGTCATAAACCGGAAAGACTTTTGTCCGTCCTTCAAGCTGTCTTGCATAGATACCGCAGCCTCTTTTAGGATAGCAGGTGCGTGCGATCTCATCAATGCTCACAAAACCGGCTTCCGGGAGGACCTGAACCTCTGGCATATAAGCCATAACCTGTGCGAAGATATCCAGGATCTCATCGGTAGGTTCATAAGAGGATTCAAATTTTTTTCTGTCCATATAATAAACTTCGCCCTGATTGCCTATCATGATGTAGATATCATCGGAGGAGGTGATATTCATTCCCGATTCGTTTTCAAGGGAACGTATATTTATCAGGTTTCCCGGTGCCGTGATCTCGGACGATCTCACGAAATACCAGGGTATCTGCTTCTTAAAATAGACAGGAAGCTTCCTTATCTCGCTTTCGTGCTCCGGTCCGTAGCTTATGGCATCGATGATCACGCATTCCTTAAAATAGATATGGGTCCTGAGCTTGAAATATTCCAGCCGGTCTTTAAGATCCAGTTCTTCAATACCGACATCCAGCACTGTATCGGTGATCCAGCCGGAGGAGAAGACATCATTCCCCTTGACAAGCCCGATATCCCATAAAAACACGTTCAGAAAATCAAGTGCACGGACGCGGCCGGTGGTACTAATGCAGGATATATGCATCTCATCATGAGCTTCCCAGATGACAAGAAGAAGCCGGCAGGGAAGGGCAAACTCTTCTTCAACAGATTTTCTGATGCGTTCCATCATCTCCTGACCCGGCTCTTTTTCCCTGGGAAGGGTTTCATCTGAAACGACCATCATCAGGGATTCTTCCCCGTAGTAAAAAAGCCGGGCATGGAGATTTATGTCTGTAATGGTATGTGTTCCCAATTCCTGTATCAGTTCATCATAATCTGCCATGATCTAAATAACCTTTCACTTAAATTTCAGGGCCCATTTAACAAAAACAGAGGTCGTTGACTTCGTGTCTGTGAAATGAAGAGTTCTTTCAAGGATCTCTTCTCCGCCGATACCGACGGCAACCTTGGCGTAAAGCTCGGGGAAGATATCCCTGATCGCACCTGCCGGAGATATCTTTACGTTTGTATAGAAGGGGAGCTTCAGCAAATCATCATGGGAAGTTCTGATAACAGCCCTTTTTTCCGATATGCTTATGACCTCGGCTTCACAGGCTTCTTCAGAGATCATCTTACCCTGGAGGGGATAGATGAGGATCCTGGGCTTGGTGGCAAGGAGTGTAAGCCTATCTCTGTCAGTATTAAAACCGTTAAGACTGCATTCATAGTCTCCGCCAATGCCGCTCAATTCATATATGGAAAGGGAATCCTTCATGCCTTTGACATTGACTGTTCCTTCGCCTTCGATCTTCAGCGGACAGGAGGCTGCATCAAGGATTTCTTTTGAAACAAGGATCTGGCCGCCCACACTGCAGCTTTCGATACGTGAACACTCATTGACCGTGCTTCCGATCACATTATAGCGCATCATTCTTTCAGAACCGATGTTTCCTATGAAGACCTCACCTCTGTGAAGACCGATCCCCATCTCGACCTCAGGGTAGGCGTTTTCCCTGCAGTAAAGAGCCACCTGTTCCATGGAGTTCTGCATGTGAATGGCGGCGGCAATGGCGTTTTCTGTCTGGTTTTCGGAATTTAGGGGGGCTCCGAACACGGCCAGAAGACCGTCGCCCAGGAATTCTATCACTGTTCCTTTATAGCGCAGGATCACATCCACCATTTTGTCAAAATAGAAGTTCAGAAGGGAGGTGACGGTTTCGGAATCCATGGTTTCGGAAATGGTCGTAAAGCTTCTCAGATCAGTGAGCATAACGGTGACTTCCCGTTTTTCTCCGCCCAGGGAGATGTCCGCTTCCTGCTGCGCATTTAAGATGACCTCCACGACCTCATCGGAAAAATATCTGTCGAAGATCCTGTGGAGGAGTTCGTTTCTGGATTTTAACTGCTGATTAAGACGGAATATCTCTTTAGCGTTCTTAAGTTCGGCAGCCTGCTGCTGAAGGAGTCTTTCATACTGTCTGGTATTCTCATACTGCCAGGCGGTACGCTCTATACGAAGGATCTCGTTTTTGGAAAAGTGCTTATGAACGACTACCATAGCCCCTTTTTCGTAGCAGATCGTGTCGATCTCCTCACTTCTTTCTTCAACTGCCAGAAATACGGGAACTCCGGACAGGATATTTTCCTGCCGCAGTGAGCGCAGGGCTTTAAAATCGTCTTCACTGGCAAGATCATAATCCAGGATCATGAGGGACGGATCAGCCACGGCAGAGGTTCCTGCCTGCTTTTCGGCAATGGTCTTTTCAGCTGCCTGCACAGAAAGCAGACAGACCGCCCGCATACTGCCGATGCTGTTGATCTGTCTCTGATTTTCGATCATTGTTTGTCTGTCATTTTCAATAAGCCAGATTCCTATGTCCATCTAATTACCATGTCTTTGCCAGAAATCATTTATGATCTTCCTGGGAATGCCAAGCTCCCTCTCGATCACCGGGATCTGCTGGGGACCTTTTTTATCCAGATAGTTCCTGATGGAGGTAAAATCATCATAATCCGTCTGTCCGCATTTTATGCACTGAAATATTCCCTTTTTTATCATCTTCAGGGGAGAGGAACCGCAGTACTGACAGACGGTTGGAAATCTGTTTAGATCCATAAAACCAGCCATTTTCATGTTCCGTGAAAATTTCGGAACCGGGGGTGCGGAAGTTTCTTCCGGCTCATCATCTGATGAATCCCCGTCCGTGAAAACAGCTTTTTTGGGAACCTCGTTTACGGTATTTGCAGAGACTGAAGGCGTTATGACTGAATTTTCGGTCTCCGGTACTGAAAGAGGAGACAGTTTTGCTTTTAATTCGCTGAATGCTTTTTCCGGATCCTTTGGGTAAAAGATCATCTGTACGTTGTTCAGATAGAACCTGAAGGTATCCCTTAAGGGGGTGTCATCGATATTTAAGGGAAGGATATTCCTTTCGTAGGACAGAGCGCAGTCAATCTCTTTTTCGACCCACATTGAATTCTGGGAATTGTCGGAAAGGAGGACAAGAAAAAGAGAACAGTTTCTGATGGCGTTTACGATCTCCTGGGCATAACTTGAACCGCTTGGGATGTCCTCCGGAGCTTTCCAGAAGGACACATTCATCGACCTGATGAGTTTTACCGTCTTTTCGACAAATTCATTGTCCTTCGTACTGTAGCTTATAAAAACATAAGGGCCTTTTGGCATAAATAATACCTCTTTGGAGCTGTTGCAAAAAGATGAGCAAAGGGTGAGTTATTCTTCAACAGATCCTTGGTTACCATAACTTGACATTTTATTTTAAATCAAAAATGGACTCTTATCAATGCCGGTTTTGGATTATATGATACGGATGTGTATAAAAAAACGACCGAATAACCATGACTTCACCTGCTCCTATATAGCTTTTTGTGTCCTTTGTTAAGGGCGGCTTGAAGAAGCCGCCGTTTTTAGTATAAAGGTATAAGGACGGAAATTGATATTTCTGTTGGTGACAGCTATAATGATATTTCTGATATGCTAAGTATGGCGTTGAGGTATTTCCCAAACCTGCCGGAGATATTATAAGAGAACAGGAAGAGAATGATAAAATGGGGGTTGCTAACTTAGATAGGAAGGTATCTGTGAATAATAAAGCTGAAGCACAATTTAAGAAAATGACAACAACACCGGTATACAGGCTCGTGCTCCTGCTTGCAGTGCCGACCATCCTCAGCATGATGGCAACTACCATCTACAATCTTGTTGACACAGCCTTTGTGGGGACTCTGGGAACCTCGGCCAGCGGAGCAGTAGGTGTTGTCTTCGGCTTCATGTCCATTCTCCAGGCCTTTGGCTTTATGTTCGGTCAGGGTTCGGGAAGTCTGCTTTCAAGAAAACTTGGGGAAAAAGATACTGATATGGCAAGCCGGATCGCTTCAACGGGCTTTGCGGCATCTTTTTGTTGCGGTGTGTTGATCGCCCTTTTCGGGTTTCTCTTTGAAGACCGCCTCATAAGACTTTTAGGCAGCACCGAAACCATAGCACCATATGCAAAGGACTACCTTAAATACATCATGCTCGTGGGACCCTTTTGTTCTTCAAGCTTCACCTTAAACAATATGCTCCGGTATGAGGGCAGGGCAAAGCTTGGAATGATAGGTCTCCTTTCCGGTGGGATACTTAACATCGGAGGAGATGCACTCTTTATTTTCGGACTCGGCATGGGGATTTCGGGAGCAGGGCTTTCCACTGCAATATCCCAGGTTGTCAGCTTCTTTCTCCTGCTTTTTATGTTTCTTTCGGGAAAGACCCAGTCAAAGCTGGCTTTTTCCAATATCACTCTTAAAGGGGGCCTGCTAAGTGAGATCATCGGGATCGGATTACCTTCACTGCTGCGGCAGGGGCTGGGAAGCTTTGCAACGATACTGATCAATTTTAAGGCTGCTCAGTATGCTTCAGATGCCGGTGTTTCCGCCATGACCATCGTTACCAGGGTGTCCTTTTTCCTCTTTGCCATTGCCCTGGGCATCGGTCAGGGCTTCCAGCCTGTATGTGCCTTTAATTACGGGGCCCACAAATATAAAAGACAGCGGGATGCCTATTGGTTCACTGTCATTATGGCAGAGGCTGTGCTTGCGGTCCTGACTGTTTTTGCCATGATCTTTTCCGGAAGCCTGATAAAGATATTCAGGGATGATCCCAAGGTGATTGAAATCGGAACAAGGGCGCTTCGCCTGCAGTGTGTGGCTCAGCTTTTCCTTCCCTATCTTATGGTCACCGAAATGCTGATGCAGTCAAGCGGAAAAAAACTGCCTGCCACGATCCTGTCTTTACTTCGAGGTGGAGTTCTTCTCATTCCCTTATTATTTATCCTTCCGATGTTTCGGGGTCTGTATGGAGTGGAAGAGGCCCAGCCCCTTTCATACCTCCTGTCATTTCCCTTTGCCATATTCATGGCCAGATGGTTCTTTTCAAAGACTCCGAAAGAAGATGAGTAAAATCTCCTTCGGATCGGCAGAAAGATCGTCCGGAGAAAGGCGGACTACACCGGGAAGTTTTAAGGATGCGCTTTAAGCGGCGGCTTGAATGAGCTGCCGCTGTTTTAGTATAATGGTAAAAATGCGAAAAACGGAGGGCTACGGAAACATCGGCCGGTACGGGATATCCTTCTTCAAAAAGCGCTGTCGGGTGCATTATAAGGACGGATATTAAGTCAGAGAGAGAACCGTCCCACTTGATTCATGCGTGAACGGGAGAATATTACAACGCTGCCAATTCCGATTTTCATTCGAATAGAGAATTAATATATACAGGATATCTGTTCAGAAGCCGATGAGTTCTGAACAGAGGCGAAGTCTGGTAAAGAAGGAACGTATTATGCCACAATTGGTAAAAAAAGAATTTCCGGAAGGAAGAAAACTACGGAGGAATAATCCGCAGTTTGGCACGAGATTTTACTTAAATGGGCACAGATATGTGTACTATGAGAACGGAAAGCCCAAATATTATTTCGCCGGCAGACCATATACCTTAAAAGATGCCAGGAAATGGAAAAAAGGGGTTTTGATCGGTATGGGATTCTGCACTCCTTTACTCACAGCAATTCTGATTTATATTCTTTCGTTGTATTCCGGGCAGCACAATATATTTACGATTCTGGTCTGCATTATGTTTTTAGGTATGATCGTGTTTGGCGTGCACAGATTTTTCAGCGTTTTGGGATTGAATCCCGAAGAAGATCCTATGTTGCAGTCATATCAGTGTACAAGTGATTTTCAGAAGCCCCCGGAGGAGATTTGCGTCTATTGCGGCGGTGTATATTCCGGCGGAGCGCATACGGTATGCCCTCATTGCGGAGCCCTGATCGGAGAACAGCCGGTTCAGCAGCAGTAAACTATTAAAAAATAAAGTGGAAGGCACAAGAAACGCTTTACGCGGCGGCTTGAAGAAGCCGCCGCTGTTTTAGTATAATGGTAAAAACGCGAAAAACGGAGGCTACACCATGAAGAAGCCGTTACCCATAGGGGTGGAGTTTTTTAATAAAATAAGATCCAATGATTATTACTATGTTGATAAGACTCTTTTTATAAAGGAGCTTATAGACAAAAAAGGCGAGGTAAACCTTTTCACCCGACCCCGGCGCTTTGGAAAGACTTTGACATTGGATATGCTTCGCTGCTTTTTTGAGGAGGGAAGCGATCCCTCGCTATTTGAGGGCTTAAAGATCATGGAGGCGGGAGAAAAATATACCTCCATGATGGGAAAATTTCCCGTGATCTTTTTGACGCTGAAATCCGCCAAAACAGGAGATGAGAAGTCGGCTTTTGAGGCATTAAGGAATGAGATATCCAGCGAATTCAGTCGTCATGATTTTGTGCTTGAAAGCGGAGCGCTCAGCGGGCAGAATAAAGAAGATTTTCTGAGGTTCAGAGACAGAAAGCCGGAGCCTGATGAATATAAGGGCAGCCTGAAATTTTTATGCGAATGCCTTAAGGCAGCCACCGGAAAAAATACGATCATCCTTATTGACGAATATGATGTGCCCCTGGAGAGCTCCATTTACGACGGCTACTATGATCATATGGTGAGCTTCATCCGCAGCCTTTTCGAGGGAGCGCTGAAGACCAATAAATCCCTGGAATTTGCGGTTATCACCGGGTGTTTAAGAATTTCAAAGGAATCCATCTTTACCGGGCTTAATAATTTAAGCATCATATCCATCCTGACACCGGATTACGGGGAATATTTCGGCTTTACGGATGAAGAGGTGCGCTCGGTCCTTGAGTATTACGGTCTTTCCGATAAATATGAGGAGGTCAGGAGCTGGTACAACGGCTACATCTTCGGGAACAGCAATGTATATAACCCCTGGTCGACTATCATGTATCTAAGGGATCATATAGGAGCAGACCGGAACTATTTCCCCGTATCCTACTGGGCAAACACCAGCTCCAATTCCATCGTCCGGGATCTTATAGAACGGGCGGACTCCGACACAAAAAGTGAGATAGAGAAGCTCATCGAGGGCGGGAGCATAGAAAAGCCGGTGCATGAGGACATCACCTACGGGGAAATATATGATAAACAGGATAACCTCTGGAATTTTATGTTCTTTACGGGGTATCTTAAGATCACGGCCCGGCGATTTGAAGCGGATAAACTCTACGCCACGCTGGTGATACCAAACCGGGAAACCAGATTTATCTATTCTGAAAAGATCATCAACTGGTTCAGTCAGGAACTCGTAAAGAAAGCCGACCGGAGCGCGTTATTTGAAACAATGAAAAAGGGCGACGCAGAAGGCTTTGAAAAAGAGATCAATAAGCTCCTGACTCCATCCATAAGCTATATGGATTCTTATGAAAACTTCTATCACGGTTTCATGGTGGGGATCCTCACCGGAAGCAATGAATATATCATAAAATCCAACCGGGAGTCCGGGGATGGCAGGAACGATATTCTGATGAAAACCGGAGATGTGCTTGAAAAGGCCTTCGTGATCGAATTAAAAACGGTGAAACAGGAAGGCAGGAAGCCTGTCACAATGGAGATGCTGGACAAGGCGGCTGAAGAAGCAATAAAACAGATCGATGATCTGCACTATGCAGACGGTCTCTTAGAGGAGGGCTACGGAAACATCGGCCGGTACGGGATATCCTTCTTCAAAAAGCGCTGTCGGGTGCATTATAAGGACGGATATTAAAAAGGGACGGTTCTTTTGTCTTTTTCGGAAGGAGATTTTGTATGAATTTTAAGGTGGGCGTTGGAAAATCTGATTTTGAAGAGCTCAGAAAATCAGGAGATTATTGCCATTTTTCGATTTCTTACGTATAACTATATAGAGAAAGCGGTATTAAAAAATCATTATCAGCTTATATGGAGGAAGGGTAAATAATGAAACTGATCGGTAATCTGAAGGAAAAAGTAGAAAATGCAAAGACAAAGGAAGAAGCAAGGGATACCATTAAAGAGGCAGGGATGCTCCTTGATGATGAAGAACTGGACAAAGTATCCGGAGGCGGGGAATTTACTGCGTATAATCTTAATGACCGGCCAAGGTAAAACAGGTCAACGTAAAGTCAGCTCAGGACAGGGAAAATCTCCTTCGCGAATTTCGACGGCTGCATAAGCGCAAGGCGCTTCAGCATGGAGAATTAGTATGAAACCGACAGAAAATCTTAAAGGACAGTCTGTCAAAGCACAGACAGAGGAAGAAGCTATGGATACCATTAAATTCCCGAATTGCCTGTCCCTCGTCAAGTTTGCATCGCTGTAAGTCAATAATGATATTTTCTGATTGAGTGACAGCGTGTTTTATGGTATGACTGATTAATGATGTTATTGTGCAATCTCGGAGGTCACAGAGTCATAGGGGAATCGTTACAAAATCACAGGAAGTTACTTGACAGCCATGAATAAATCGACCACAATTTCCTCGGCTCGGTTCGGCTCGGGGATATTATCATATAAGAATTCAAGGTCGCACTGCGCTCTTTTTGAAGTATCTGAAATTAAATACGATAATGATGGATAACCGTCGTGCTTAAGGGTGATTCTGCCCTTTGGTATGGCGGTTGCTTGCGTTTGGAGACAGATGGAAGGAGATTATGGATTATGAAGAACCTGAAGGAAAGATGGAAAAGAGCAGCGGCGATAGGCTTGGCAGCGATCCTGCTGACGGCACAGCTGCCGGTCACTGCGTTTGCGGAGGAAGCCGTAATGCAGGAGACAGCGGCGGAACCGGTCATAACGCAGGAAATGACGGCCGCGGCGGAAACGCCGGAGCAGACGGAGGATAAGGTCGCGTCAGAAGCACCGGAGCAGCCGGAGAATGAGACCGCAGCGGAAGGCGAGACCGCGCCAGAGGTGCCGGAGCAGACGGAGATCGGAACCGGGGATGAAGCACCGGGTGAAGCGGCAGTTCCCGTTGAACAATCAAACCCGATTGAGGCTGCCCAGGACGGCTCTGGGGACGAGGCCGAAAAGCAGGAGGCGCCGGAGCCCGTGAAGGCTCCGTCCTTTAAGGAAAGCAGGTCCGTTGACGGCGTGACGGTCACGGTCGAGGCGGAGGAGGGCGTGTTCCCGGAGGGGGCAGTGCTTTCCGTTGAGAAGGTGACGGCAGCCCAGGAAAGAAAAGCAGAGGAAGCGGTGGAGGATAAGCGCCCCGAAGAGCAGAACGTGGCTGCTTCCTATACCTATGACATCAAGGTGCTGGATAAGGACGGCAAGGAGATACAGCCGGCGGATGAAAGCAAGGTTAAGGTTTCCTTTACTCTGGAGGAGGTCGCGGACGCAAACCTTACAACGAATGTTTATCATATCGTAGAAGAGGATTCACAAAACGGCGGCGACAGTGGGGAAGAGGCCCCGAAGGAAGGGGACAATCCTGAGAACAGCAGGAATGAGGAGGCAGACGCCGTAAACAGCGCGGAGCTTACCGCTGAAAAACTGGAAGTGGAGACCGACGGCGACACCGCCATTGTGGAAACCGACGGCTTCAGTCTTTATACCGTGGAATTTACCTATGACAGCATGCAATACGTCCTCCCCGGAGATTCTAAGGTGGCGCTGTCTGATATACTTGAAGCCGTTGGTCTTTCCGGCGAAGCATCCGCTGTGGAGGTCAGCGACGCTTCCCTGTTTTCAGCTGAAAAAAATGAGGGTGGCGAATGGATCGTCACCGCCCATAAGGCCTTTGGCACAAAGGAGTGGATGAAGGTCACCATCGGCGGAGTGGAGTATGAGATCACGGTGACGGATGATCAGGAAGCCGGGTCATGGGCGGAGCTGCAGGCGCAGTTTGATAGCGCAAGCACGGATGAAAATAACCCCACCCTGATAACACTGTCAGGCAATGTCACAGCAGGCGAGGGTGACAGTGCGCTGGAGATCCCGACAGATAAATACGTTACCCTCGACCTCGCGGGTCACACCATCGACCGCGGGCTGACAAATGGAAACGCTAAGGACGCTGGCAATGTGATCACGGTGAACGGTAACCTGACCCTTACCGACAGCAGCACTGATCATACCGGAACGATCACCGGAGGAAATAACACTGGTAATTGCGGCGGAGTGTATGTCGGTGATAGCGGCAAGTTCACCATGGAGAACAGCACCATTTCCGGCTGCAACGCAAACGGTTACGGCGGCGGCGTGTACGTCAGTTATCGCGGCACGTTCACCATGGAGAACGGCACCATCACAGGCTGCACCGCGACAAATCATGGCGGCGGCGTGTACGTCTATCAAAACGGCACGTTCACCATGAAGAACAACAACACCATCACCGGCTGCAGCGCGACCGGCGATGAGAGTAAAGGCGGCGGCGTGTACAATTTCGGTACGTTCAACATGAGCGGCGGCACCATCAGCGGCTGCAGTGCGACCGATGAAAACAGTAGAGGCGGCGGCGTGTATGTCAATAGTGGCACGTTCAATAGTGGCACATTCATCATGAATGGCGGCTCCATCACCAACTGCAGTGCAAACAGTGAAGGCGGCGGCGTGTACGTTTTGGGTGACACAAACAGCAGAGGTACGTTCACCATGACTGACGGCATCATCAGTGGCTGCAGCGCTACCGGTGGATACAACAGTAACAGTTACGGCGGCGGCGTGTGCGTCAATGGAGGCACGTTCACCATGGAGAACGGCACCATCTCAGGCTGTGAAGCGACCAATGGCGGCGGAGTGTACTTCAACGATGGCACGTTCACCATGGAGAACGGCACCATCAACGGCTGCAACGTAAACGGTTACGGCGGCGGAGTGTACTTCAACGATGGCACGTTCACCATGGAGAACGGCACCATCTCAGGCTGTGAAGCGACCAATGGCGGCGGAGTGTACTTCAACGATGGCACGTTCACCATGGAGAACGGCACCATCAGCGGCTGCAGTGCGACCGATGAAAACAGTAGAGGCGGCGGCGTGTACGTCGATGATAGCGGCAAGTTCACCATGAATGGCGGCACCATCAGCGACTGCAGCGCTTCTTATGGCGGCGGCGTGTACGTCTGTTATGGCACGTTCACCATGAGCGGCGGCACCATCGAGAGCTGTAGTGCGCATAATGATGGCGGCGGCGTGTACGTCGAAGTCAGCACGTTCCAGGTCAGCGGCTCGCCCGTGATCAGGGACAATAAGAAGGATGGCAATGCCAATAATGTTGTACTCTTTGGCGGAAAAACCATCATCGTCACCGGCGCATTGGAACCCGGCGCGGAGATATGGGTCAATGCGGGCAAGGGCGTTGCTTTCGCAACGAAGGGAGACAGCTACAGCATCACCGACACCGACCCGGCGAAGTTCCACAGCGATACGGACAGCAGCCTTGTCGCCGCAGAGGACAGTGACGGATCAGTCAAATTCTTCACCCCGTGGGGAGCGCTGCAGCTGAAGTTTAATAGTGCAAACGAGTCTTCGCAACAGCCCACGCGGATAACACTGACAGGCGATGTGACTGCAGACGAGGGCGACAGTGCGCTCCTGATTCCGGCAGGTAGGTATGTCACCCTCGACCTGAACGGCCACACCATTGATCGGGGCCTTGCGGGTCAACCTGCTGGTAATAACGACAATGTCATCACAGTGTCAGGAAATCTGACCCTCACTGACAGCAGCGCAGCTCAAACCGGAACGATCACCGGAGGAAATAACGGGCAGGCCTTCGGCGGCGGCGTGTCCGTCAAAGGCGGCACGTTCACCATGGATGGCGGCACGATATCAGGCTGCAATGCGGCTCGAGGCGGCGGCGTGAACGTCGATAGCGGCACGTTCACCATGACGGGCGGCACAATCACCGGCTGCACCGCATATGACTCCGGCGGCGGCGTGTGCGTCAACGGCGGCACGTTCACCATGGCGGGCGGCACCATCACTGACTGCAACGCGACCAGCCGTGGCGGCGGCGTGTACGTCGAAGGTGGGTGTAAGTTCACCATGGATGGCGGCACTATCTCAGGCTGTGAAGCGACCAATGGCGGCGGCGTGTACAATCACGATACGTTCAATATGAGCAACGGCACCATCAGAGGCTGCAGTGCGACCGGCGATGAAAGTAATGGCGGCGGCGTGTACATAGAAGACCGCGGCACTTTTAAGGTCAGCGGCACGCCCGTGATCAGCGGCAACATGAAGGGCAGCACCAGTGCGAACAACGTAGAGCTGGGCGGCAAGACCATCAGCGTCAACGGTGCATTGACAAGCGGTGCGGAGATCCATGTGAATGCCGGGTTGGGCGTTCCGATTGCCGAGAAGGGCGGCGATCGTACCAGGGCGCTCACGGAAACCGAGGCAGGATACTTTAAGAGCGACGTGGATTCGAACCTTTTAGGCGGATTGAATGATGCCGGGCAGGTGGTTCTCAAAGATCACTTACCTGAGCTTACAGGTGCCGCAAGTCTGTCATATAACGGAAATGCACAAACTCCTGAGCTTACCTTTGACGGTGCAACGCTGACAGCAGACGAGGATTACACCGTAAGCTATAAGAAGGTTGACGGAAGTACCGAGACTGAAATTAGCGGAGCACCGAAGGATGCCGGCAGTTATAAGGCAGTCGTTACCGGAACAGGCATCTACGCAGGCACATACGAGGCAGAGTTCACTATTTATCCTAAGACAGTCACGGTAAGCAGCGGTATAGCGGCGAAAGACAAGACTTACGATAGAACAACAGATGCAGAACTTATTACGACGAATGCTGTATTTACGGGAATATGTGACGGTGACAGCCTGACGGTCAGCGGAACCGGTTCATTTAAGGATGCGTCAGCAGGGACCAACAAGACTGTAACAATAGATAAAAACAGCCTGACCCTCGGAGGCACAAGCTCAGGAAATTATGTACTGGCAGGTAATGGTAATCAGACAACTGCTACAGCCAATATCACTAAGGCGACTCCGACCATCATCACTAACCCTGAGGCGGCTGCGATCACCTACGGCAATACGTTGTCGGACAGCAATCTGACAAACGGAGCTGCGAAGCTTGGTGAAACTGATGTTCCCGGCACTTTTGCCTGGAGCGATCCGACGACCGCCCCTGCGGTTTCAGACAGCAATAAGACGGAATATACGGTTACCTTCACTCCGAATGACAGGACGAATCTCAATCAAACGACCTGCAAGGTGAAGCTGACCGTAAATAAGGCGGATATTACTGCCGATCAGATTACCCCTCCGGCAAAGATTGAGGATCTGGAATATACCGGACAGGCGCTCTCGCTTATATCTGCAGGCTATGTATCCGGAAATATCGGCACTATGCAGTATGTCCTCGGTACGGACGTCGAATGCTCCGGCGATTTTACCGAAGCCATTCCGTCAGCAGCCAATGCAGGCATCTATCATGTCTGGTATAAGGTCAAGGGAGATGATAATCATAATGCTACTACTGTGTCAGGACCGGTTGCTGTTGAGATCGCCAAGGCGGATTATACAAATAACACCGTCTCCGGCAATACGAAATACGGGCTTTCCGGTAAGGTAGAGCTGAAGGACTGTATCGCCCCCGGCGGCAGCCTCGGGACAAGGATCGCTTCGGTTTCGGATCCCGACGCGGTGCTGGAGGGAGAGCCTTCCTTAAGCGGCACCGTCTTAAGCTATAAATTCAAGAGCCTTTCGGAGAACGTGGGCAAGGCGGCAAGGGTCACGGTATCGGTGAATAATGCTCCGAATTATAAGGATTATGAAGTGACCGCCACCTTAAATGTCATCAACTGCGACCATGCCCATACGGAGCTTCAGGGCGTAAAGAACGGTAACTGCATGGATGAGGGCTATAGTGGTAATCTTGTCTGTACGGAATGTGGAAGTATCATAGAATATGGACATCCTACAGCAAAGATTCCGGATGCTCATGACTTTGACGAGGGCAGAAGGACAAAGGAGCCTACAACGATAACGAAGGGTGAGACAACGTACATATGCCGACGCTGCGGTTATGAGAAGGTCGCTCAGGATATCCCCTGTAAGGAGGAGGAAGGTAAAAATTATGATGACCTTCGGAAGGATATTGAGGACTTAAGCGGGGATAAGGCTCCGAGGATCAGCGTAAGTGAAAACGAAGCCGGCGATCCTGTTGAGACGGTGATCATCGGTGGTGAGGAGGTCTCAAAAACTGTAACGGATAAGGATACGGGAAAGGAGACCATTGTCTCCAAAGTCTGGATCGGAGGTCTTAAAGATTCCTACTGCTACACAGGATCTGCCATTAAGCCTGCCTTCCATGTCTATGACGGAACGATGCAGCTTAAGGAAAAGACGGACTATACAGTAAGCTATAAGAACAATAAGGAGGCGGGATCTGCCACCATCGAAATAATATTTAAGGGAAATTACAAGGATACGAAGGCGCAAACGATGAGTTTCACCATCTCAAAGGCGGAGCTTGGAAAGGATATCATAGCCCATGAGGCAGGAGTGGCAGAAAAGAAGAGCGCCCAGAAGCCGGTGCCCGTCTTAACCTGGGCAGATACCGGAAAGGCGGTAAGCAGCAAATATTTCGATTTTTCCTACAGTCCCGACCCCGTAAAGGCTGCAGGGGAATATGCCGTCACCATCACTCCGAAGAGCGGGACTATAAACTTCAGCGGAATTGCCACAGCAAGGATCGTGGTAACGACCAAGGATAAGGTGCTCTCCAATGCGAAGGTGACCTTTGATAAGAAAAGCTACGCCTATACGGGCAGCGCCATAACCCCGAAATATTCCCTGAAGCTTGATGGCAGGACACTTTCGGAAAATGCGGACTATAAGCTCATAGAAATATGCAATAACACCGCACCGGGAACGGCCACTGTGATATTTGAAGGAATGGGCGGCTATGTGGGGACGAAGAGCGCCACCTTTAAGATAAGCGGAAAGATAGAGCTTAAAGATTCCTCTGACTTTACCTACACCTATAGTGCTTCAGTGCCCTTTGTAAAGGGCGGGGCAAAGCCCGGGTTAAGCGTGCGTGACAACAGGAACAATGTGAACTTAAAAGAAGGAAAGGATTACACGGTATCCTATTCAAAAAATAAATCCATAGCCGGAACGCCTGAGATAAAGATCAAGGGCAAGGGGAACTACAAGGGAACGGTATCCCGCAGCTTTACCATCACGCAGCAGGATATCTCGATGCTCAACATCACAGCCGCCGACCAGTTCGTCAGGAAGGCGAAGCTTAAAAAGGCCTCGGTCACGATCTATGATACGGACGGGAATAAGCTGAGTTCGGGGAAGGATTTCATCGTGGGAGCGAACGGCACTCTCGCCGGGGACGAAAATACCGGGACAGTCACGGTGGGCGTTACCGGAACAGGAAATTATACCGGCCAGGCACCTGCCGTCTTCCGTTATCTGGACGTCAGCGCCAACATCGGAAAGGCCGGCACGAAGAAGATCCCGGACCAGAGCTATACCGGAAATGCTGTAAAGCTGTCCTATGCGGATCTTACCAACGTGCTTTATACCGGCAGCAAATCAGCACCGAAATACCTCACACCCGGCACGGATTTCGAGATCGTCTCCTACAGCAATAATATAAAGCGGGGAACGGCGAAGGTGGTGCTTAAGGGCAAGGGAAGCTACGCCGGAACGAAGACCCTTTCCTTTAAGATAGTCCAGCGGAAGGTGGACTACGCAGGGAAGCTTTAAGGTTACTGCTTACGTGGTCTGGCTGACCACGTAAGCAGTAACGCTTTAAGGATGCGCTTCGATTTTTATTATTGAAAGCAGTTTTGTAAATAGTTAACGTGACCTTTTTGGCTTTTTATAACCTTGAAAGTCGCGTTAACTATTTCATTTAAGGAGAAGAGCATTAGGGAAGAATTTATATTTATTCGTATAATATAAATTATGCGAACAAATAGTAGTGGTTTTAATAGTTTGGGAATGATCCCTGATATGCAGTGTTTATCAGGCTTTCAATATAGTGTTTCGTCTGTATGGGATTTTAATGATTAGTTATGTAAACTTGTATGGGTTTATACTTTCAAAATCGCATACAGACGATTTTACTTTTTCAGGCAATAATATCCTTAAAGAATAATTTATTGGATCGCATAAAAACGTTTTTGCTTTTTCAGACATCATTATCTTTTATGCATTTTCTATTGGATCTCATATATACGATTTTGCTTTTTCGGACATCATAATCTTTTATGCATTTCTTGTTGGATCGCATAATATACGATTTTGCATTTCCTAACACTATCAACTTATTAAGGATTATTGATTGAAATTGTTAAACCCGTTTTGTGGTTCGGTAAAAATGACCTCAATTATAAAGATATAAAGAATCGTCTGTATGGAATTTTCACATCGAGTTATGTAAACTTATACGGGTTTGCACACTCAAAATCGCATACAGACGATTTTCGTTTTTTAAGTCTGATCATTTTAAATTGTCAGGATCTCATTCCGGCCTGTATTCATCCATCCATTGCATCAGGTCGTCGATCTGAACGGGCTTGGAATAATAATAGCCCTGGAAGTTTGTTACGGTGAAATTGGATGTAAGATAATCTCTCATTTCCCTGCTTTCAATCCCTTCGATGCAGACGTTCTTGCCAAGCTCACTGGCGCAGGTTGTGATGGCCTTTAAGAGACTCTGTTTGGAAATGTCGGTTTCGATATCGGTAACAAAGCTTCTGTCGATCTTGATCTGATCCACAGGAAGCTCTGCAATGAGATTGAGGGCCGAATATCCTGTGCCGAAATCATCCAGAGCCGTCTGCATTCCATTGCTCTTAAAGAATATCATGTCATTTCTGAGCATATTGACATCTCTTAATCTGCAGCGTTCCGTAAGCTCAAGCTTAAGGTTTTCTGCAGGGAAATTTACCTCACTGATGATATCGTTTAAGGCAGACTTAAAATCAGGTCTTTGAAGCTGCGGGTATGCGAGATTGACGTTAACCACAAATTCCGGATATTTCTTAAGGATCTCCAGGGTATCTTTCATGGACTGTCTGAGGATCCAGTTTCCAAGCTCAAAGAAGATGGGATCCTTTTCCAGCCAGGGAATGAAATCGTTGGGCGGAACCACACCGTAGTGCCTGTCCCTCCAGCGAAGAAGAGCCTCCATTCCGGAAACACGGCCGCTTTCGGCATCGACTATGGGCTGGTAGCAAAGATAAAAGCCCTCGAAATTCCTGTTTATCGAATTTCTGATCTTGTTGAGGATCTCAAGCCTTCTGGTGTTATCGTTAAAAAGATCGTTCTCAAAGACCTGGATCTCGGACCGGTTTTCGTCCTTTGCTATGGACAGCGCATAAAGGGCGCTGTTATAAACCGTGTTGTAATCCATGCCTGCATCATTTGAAAGGATCGCACCGCCGCAGATCTCAACTGCGATGTGGATGTCCTTAACATACATCCGGGTCAGAAGGCTGTCCCTGTATTCGTTATATCTGTTTACCAGATCTTCAAGCTTGTGCTTTTCGGCATCAAAAAGGAGAGCCGCTTTAACTCCTTCACACCTGTAGGCCCTGTCGTCTTCACTGTATTCTAAAAGCATGTCAGCCGCCTTCTTTAAGAGCTGGTTCCCGAATTTATAGCCGTACATTCCGTTGATCTCAAAGAAATTGATGATCCCGAACATCATCAGATAATAAGGCCTGTTATTTTTTGAAAACTGCTGCATGTCATACATCAGGTTATTCCGGCTGTAAAGGCCTGTGACCGGATCTATGGTCTCGTTGCCTTCGTGGTTGACTAAAGTGCCTGCAAAGTAGACAGGCTTTCCATCCCGGTCCCTGATCACCTCGCCACGGCATGTAACCGTGACATACTGACCCTCCCTGTTTCGGGCACGATAGACCATATTATGCATGGGAACGGCACCGCTGAAGGTATCCTGCAGATTTTTCATGTAGTCTTCCCTGTAGCGTTCCTCAATGTGGTCCAGCCAGACAAATTCAGGTTCCACCTGAACTTCCGAAGGCATACCGAAATACTCCACTGCATCCGCTGACCACAGGGAGATATTCTCCGGAATATAGGTTATAAAAACATATCTTCCGTCTGCCGTGCGGGAAAAAATATCAAAGATATCGTAAAAGTATTCCCCCAGAAGCTCCTTATTGAATTTGCTCAGATCAATTCTATTCTTATTGTCGGAAGACATAGCCACTCCTGAATACAGGAACAACTCTCCAAAACCCTTCGTTTTACGGGCTTGCGACCCGGGAATGAACATTAAAACGAACAGTTCCGAACAGCTGAAACTATGATCAATATCTTGAGTTATTTTATCACAGCTGAATTATTAAATAAAGAGTTAAAAAAACCGTATATAAGAATAAAACAACCGATCAGTAACGTAATTCGTACCCGGGACTTAATCAGTAACTCATAAGGTTCCGCAGTTTATCTCCCAGGAGCTGCAGCTGTTCCGGACAAGGGTCGAAGACCCTTTTTCAACGGTCAATATCCTTGGAAGATCCCGGCTTAAAAACAAAGCCATGGCCTCGGTCACGGAATATGCACCTGCATTCTTAAAGATAAAGAGGTCACCGGGTTCAATGCTTCCGGTTTTATATGATCTTACCAGGACATCGTTCGTGGTGCATAAGGATCCGCATAAGGCCCAGTCAGCAGGCTCTGAGGGATGCTCCGTTAAACGGCCGTCAGCTCTTATCTGACTGATCATTGGAACCATCATTCCCATCATCTGTCCCAGGTAATTAAGGTGATTTATTCCCCCGTCCAGGATACACCAGTTCATATTATCATCCGATCTTTTCACGTCGCAGGCCTTTGTAAGATAATAGCCGCAGCTGCTTGCAATAAACCTTCCCATCTCCACGGTCAGGGAACAGGTTTCAGCGGCTTCCTGCAAAAAGCCGCAAAGCTCCTTTAAGGGCCTTAAGGTGTCCGAAAAGTCATCCTTTTCAAAATATGGATAAGGAAGTCCCGGCCCGTATTCAAGCCTCTTTAGCTCCATGCCGGATTCGTTTCTCAGTTCCGCAAGGATACGTTTAAGCTTTTCGAGTTCATCTGTTTTGTGCTTAAGCTTTGTCCTCTGGGTTCCCGCAAAATAGTGAAGACCCGCTATCCTTACTCCGGCATCTTTTTTTTGGTTTTCCTTAAGGATATGCCTGATATCCGCAAGGGACATGCCAAACTGGTTGTCGGAGGAAAGTCTTAAGATGACATCGCAGTTTTTATCAAGCCTTTCCGCAGCTTTTTTAATAAGCTCAAAATGCCTTAAGGATTCGGCGGTTATCACGCCTGCACCGTATTCAAGCGCACGGCTTATATCCTCATCCTCCTTGTGGACTCCCGAATAGATGATCATGCTGCCGGGAACCCTGAGCCTTTCGCAGATGGAAAGTTCTCCCGGTGAACAGACTTCAAGATTATCGACGGCATTGTTCTTAACAAGTGCCGGGATCAGAAAAGGGTTTGCCTTTATGGAATAGCAAAGGCCGATCTTTGAGGGACTGTTTTCGTTCATGAGCCCCTTTATCATAAGAGCCCTTTCACAGACCTCATCAAGGTCAAAAACATAGGAAGGGGTGCCGTGTCTTTGGGCAATTTCGGTTAAATATTCATCACTCAGCATCTGTCAGAACCTTTCTCCCGCTTCAATCAGCGGATTAAAATCAGCATCCAGGATCTCCAGCCTCATTATCCCGTAGTCAAAGTCATTAAGCTCAAAGCCCCTTTTTTCGTAAAGATCCCTTATCAAAAGCATGGGTTTAACGGATGAACCGCTGGCGGCATTAAGCCTTATACGGATGCAGTCCCTGTCCATGTCAAGAAAATAAACAAGCTCCTTAAGATCCAGTTCCCTTCTGGTCTTCTTTGTTTCCTTTATGATGATATAGCTTTTTGCACTGTTAAAGGAGTCTGTGGCCTCTTTCATATCAAAGGGACAAAAACAGCCTTCCTTAAGCCTCAGCTCATAGTCTGCGGCAAAGACCGAAGCCATGGCGTTTCCTGCATCATCCTTAAGTCTGACGCAGTCCGTCACCAGAATCCCTTCGGCATTGTTTTCATTCAGACTTTCAATGACACTTTCAGAGGTAAACTTATCAAAGCCCTCCTCCCTCATTTCGATATCAAAATACTCTCCCCTGCTCTCCACCCCTACTCCCAGCGGCTGTGCAAAGGACAACTTCTGGTGGGGAGAAAAGCCTTCGGTGTAGGCAAGGGGAAGCCCGGCTCTTCGCAGGACCTTCTGGAAATACCGCTGGGTATCAAGATGCCCTATGAACTTCATGACCCCGTATTTTTCAAACCTTATCCTTAGCTTCAAAGCATATACCTCCGCCGAATTTAGCGGCTCCGCAGCCGCTGCAGTGTTCGCGGCAGTTCGGTGTGGTTTCACCCTTAAGCGCTTTAAGATACTCTTTTTTCAGGAATTCCTTAGTCACACCGATATCGATGAAATCCCAGGGAAAAGCCTCATCGAGTTCCCTTTTCCTGGTTGTGTAAAAGGAGGGCGAAATATTATTCTTTTCAAAGGCAGCCTTCCAGAGCTCCGGCTTAAAAAAATCTGTCCAGGAATCAAACCGGCAGCCTGAAAGATAGGCATCATGGATGACCCTTGAAAGTCTTCTGTCTCCCCTTGCAAAAACTCCCTCAAGCTGGCTTAAGTCACTTTCGTGATACTGGTACTGAAGACTTTTATGATTGGGCTTTATTTCCATGGTCTCTTTTAAGAGATAAACCTTACGGAGAAATTCTTCCGGTTCATCCATGGGTGCCCACTGAAAAGGCGTGAAGGGCTTGGGGATAAAAAACGAGGTTGAAGTGTTGACATTAACCCTGATGCCCTTCCTCTCCTCCTTGGGAACGGTATCGAAATAGTTCATGGCAATATCATTTGCCAGGTCTGCAATGGCAAGCACATCCTCGTCCGTTTCCGTGGGAAGTCCCAGGATGAAATAAAGCTTGACCCGGCTGAATCCGGCTTTGAATGAAAGCGCAGATCCTTCCATGATATCCTCCCTTGTGATCCCCTTATTGATCACATCCCTCATCCTCTGGCTGCCGGCCTCGGGGGCAAAGGTCAAAGAACCCTTTTTTCCGTTTGAGACCCTTTCCATCATCTCCAGAAAGAAATTGTCGATACGGAGGGAAGGCAGGGAGATATTCACGTATTTTGTCTTATATTCATCCACAAGAAATCTGACCAGCTCACCTATCCTTGAATAGTCCGAGGTTGAAAGGGAGCTTAGGGAGATCTCCTCATAGCCCGTGCTGTCAAGCATGGCTTTGGCATACTGCTTTAAAACCTCCAGAGATTTTTCACGGACGGGACGGTAGATCATTCCGGCCTGACAGAAGCGGCAGCCCCTGATGCAGCCCCTCTGAACCTCCAAAACAGCCCGGTCCTGGGTCACCTTGATAAAGGGAACCACGGGCTTTAAGGGATAGGGAGCATTGTCCCAGTCAAGGCAGATATCCTTGGTTATGGTGCTCTTTGCGGCAGGATCAAGGATCTTCATCTCCTTAAAGGTGCCGTCTTCATTGTAGAGAGCCTCATAAAAACGGGGAACGTAGATGCCGGGGATATCCGCAGCCTTTCTTAAGAAGTCAAGACGGTTGTAATTTCCGCTTTTTTTGCAGGAAATATAAAGATCAAAGAGCTCATTGTAGTTTGTTTCGCCCTCTCCCAGATAGATGAGGTCGAAAAAATCGGCAATGGGTTCGCTGTTATAGGTGCAGGGACCTCCTCCGATGACAATGGGATCCCCGTCAGAACGATCCTTCGAAAAAACCGGGATCTTTGAAAGATCCAGAACCTGAAGGATGTTGGTGTAGCACATCTCATACTGGATGGTAAGACCCAGAAAATCAAACTCTTTTATGGGATCCTGGGATTCCAGGCCGAAAAGAGGGATATCTTTCTCCTTGAGGATCTTTTCAAGATCAGGCCAGGGACTATAGACCCTTTCGCACCAGACATCATTTCTGGCATTGAACATGCTGTAGAGGATCTGAATTCCAAGGTGTGACATCCCGATCTCATAGACATCGGGAAAGCACATGGCAAATCTCAGATCAATGCAGCTTTTATCCTTAACAACTGAATTTATCTCGTTTCCGATATATCTTTCAGGCTTTTCAACCGAAAGGAGGATCTCATCGCTTAAAGCGCACTTCCTCATCTTCTGGAGATCTCCCTTGTGATCTCATCCCAGGTAACACCCTTTTCAACCATTAAGACCATGGCATGATAGAGCCAGTCGGCCATCTCGTATTTAAGCTCTTCGGGATCCGGGTTCTTTGCGGCGATAATGATCTCCGTGCACTCCTCCCCCACCTTCTTGAGGATCTTGTCGATACCCTTGTCGAAAAGATAGTTGGTATATGACCCCTCCTTGGGGTGATCCCGTCTGTCGACAATGACGGAATACTCCTCTTCAAAGACCTTTAAGGGGTTTGTTTCGTCAAACTCCTTTTTAACGATCTCATTAAAGAAGCAGGAATGCGCCCCTGTGTGGCAGGCATCACCGATCTGAAGAACCTTTGCAAGAATGGTATCCTTATCGCAGTCGGCATAGAGAGCCTTGACAAACTGATAGTGGCCGGAGGTCTCCCCCTTGGTCCAAAGCTCATTACGGCTTCTTGAAAAATAGGTCATCTTTCCGTCATCTAAGGTCTTGTTGAAGGCCTCTTCATTCATATAGGCAACCATTAAGACCTCACCCGTCTTATAGTCCTGGGCAACAACGGGGATAAGGCCGTTTTCACCGGGAGTCAGGTCAGCCCATTTAAGCTTTCCCTCAAAGGTGTTTACGGGGATCCCAAGCCCCTTGCACTGGCGTTTGAACTTCATCAGGTCGTCAGATCGCTCGTCCAGGATCCCTCCTGCAATTCCGTCGATGCTGAACTGGCGGAGGATTGCCGCGCTGTCATGCAGGGCCTTGTTCTTAAGCATGGGTATCAGATCTATGGCGACGGGATTGGCGTTTTCCTTGCAGTTAACCTTCACCCATTCTGCACAGGAGGGAATGTTATCCTCCTCGATAAGAATGAGGAGGCTTATGTAGTTCTTGATCTCCGATTCAGCGTCACTCAGCTCATTGGTGTCCTTAACGCAGGCTGCGATCTTGTCCCGTCCGAAACGCTTTGAAACCTCCTTTGTAAGCTCTATGTTGTTCTGCTTTGAATAGTTTAAGGCAGCCTTTGCACAGCCCGAATAAAGGAGCTTTTTGATATCCTCCAGCCTTTTGATGTTCCCGGCCCCGTAGAGAGGGATATCCACGTTTCTCTTGATCTCCTTAATGAGACTCAGGTTTTTTTCATGACCTGCATCATTAACGGAAAAGTCAAAGATCAGAATGGCATCCGCCCCGGAATTAGCATAATGACAGGCGATCCCCACGGGATCGTCGCTCAGTTTTTCCTTATCGTTAAGCCCCTTTACGGCAAGACCGTTGTTTAGATATATGCAGGGAATGATCTGCTTGTAATCCTTGATTTCCATTAAAAGCCTCCTGTTTAATGTGAGCCGCTTCAGCGGCAAGCCGATTTCATAATACACCCTTTGTTGAAAGAACATCCTTTATGCGGGGATCCGTTTTAACAGCCATATCCAGAGCCTTGGAAAAGGCCTTGAAGGCAGCCTCCGCAATATGGTGGGAATTCAGTCCCGAAAGCATCCTAAGATGCAGGTTCATTTCCCCGCTGCAGCTGACAGCATAGAAAAATTCCCGGACAAGGGACATGTCCATGTCGCCGCACATATCCTGGGGGAAAACAAGATCATAGGAAAAATAGGGTCTTGAGCAAAGATCCACGGCGCAGGTTATCAGGGCATCATCCATGGGAAGGGTAAAAAAGCCGTAGCGGTTTATGCCGGCTTTATCCCCGACTGCCTTTTTTATGGCCTGACCCAGAACGATCCCGCAGTCCTCCACCGTGTGATGGCCGTCAACCTTAAGATCCCCCTTGCAGTTAAGCATCAGATCAAAAAAGCCGTGCCTTGCAAAGCCCTCCAGCATGTGGTCAAAGAAGCCGATCCCGGTGTCAATGTCGCTTTTTCCGGAACCGTCAAGCTCCAAAGAGGCCGTGATCTCCGTTTCCTTTGTGGTTCTTTTTACTTCACCTGTTCTGCTCATATTCTATCCTTCCTCAAAGAAGATCCCCGGATAAACCGGATTTACTTTGTCCTTACTCAAATCTGACACTGATGGAGTTTGCGTGAGCCGTCAGACCCTCAGCCATCGCAAAGGCCTCCACCTTTTTTGAAACCTTTTTAAGAGCCTCCTCCGAATAGGAAATGACCGAGGATTTCTTGATGAAATCATCCACGGACAGGGGTGAGAAAAATCTCGCCGTTCCGTTGGTGGGAAGCACATGGTCGGGTCCTGCAAAATAGTCTCCAAGGGGCTCTGAGGACCAGGTTCCCAAAAAGATGGCTCCTGCGTTCCTGATCTTTGTCATGGTCTGCCAGGGTTCTTTTGTTACAATCTCCAGATGCTCCGGAGCAATGAGATCCACAGCCTCATATGCATCCTCAGCTTTCTCTGCGATCAGCATGAAACCGAAGTTCTCCAGAGACTTTTCTATTATAGCCCGTCTTGAAAGCTTTGGCAAAAAGCCTTCTATCTCCTTTTCCACCCTTTCGGCAAGATCCTTTGAGGTGGTTACAAGGATGGCTGATGCCAGCTCGTCATGCTCTGCCTGGCTTAGAAGATCCGCCGCAACGAAGCGGGGATTGGCGCTTTCATCCGCAAGAACCATGATCTCGGAAGGTCCTGCCACGGAATCTATGCTCACATGACCGTAGACCGCCCTTTTTGCAAGGGCAACGAAGATGTTTCCGGGTCCCACGATCTTATCCACCTTTTTTATGCTCTTTGTTCCGTAGGCCATAGCCGCGATGGCCTGGGCTCCTCCGGTCTTATAGATCTTTCTGATCCCGGTGATCTTTGCGGCTGCCAAAACCACGGGGCTTACCCTGCCTTCTTTGTCTGCCGGGGTGCAGATACAGATCTCATCAACACCTGCCACCTTTGCGGGAACGATGTTCATAAGGGCGGTTGAGGGATAGACCGCCTTTCCCCCGGGAACATAGACCCCCACCCTTTCAAGAGGGGTTATCCTCTGGCCCAGAAGGGAGCCGTCATTTTCTGTTGTAAAGAAGCTCTGACGAACCTGCTTTCTGTGATAGCGTTCGATGTTTGAGGCAGCCTCCTCCATGATACCGATAAGCTCCTTATCGACCTTTTTAACCCCCTCTTCCAGCTCCTTTTCCGTCACGCAGAAGGAGTCTTCATTAAGGGAGCAGCCGTCAAATTTGGCAGCATATTCAAAGAGGGCTTCATCACCCCTGTTTCTGACATTTTCAATTATCTCAAAAACCGTCTTTTCATATTCCGAATAGTCGTTGGTGCTTCTTTTTAAGAGCTTTGAAAGGATGTCCTCCTTGTTTTTTGAATTAAGCTCGATCTTTTTCATTTCTTCTCCCCTTTTTATCCTTTCTAACCCTGCTCCCTGAGAGCGTTTATTATTTCCCTGATCCGCTTTGCCTCAAGCCGCATGGAAACCCGGTTTACCACCATTCTTGCCGAAAGGTCACAGACCTCTTCAAGAACCGTCAGCCCGTTTTCCCTCAAAGTGGAACCTGTCTCCACGATATCGCAGATGACCTCGGAAAGCCCCACAATGGGAGCCAGCTCGATGGAACCGTTGAGCTTGATGATATCCACGGTCTGGTGCTTGAAGTTCTGAAAATAGTCCCTGGCGATCCGGGGGTATTTTGTTGCCACCCTGATCATCTCATGATGCTTTAAGAGGCCGGCAGCGCTTTCCGGTCCGCAGATGCACATCCTGCACTTTCCGAAACCCAGATCCAAAACCTCATAGAGCTTGCGGTTTTCTTCCATGATGGTGTCCTTTCCCACAACGCCAATGTCAGCGGCCCCGTATTCCACATAGGTGGGAACATCCGGACCCTTTGCAAGAAAGAACTTAAGCTTCTTTTCTTCATTAACGAAAATCAGCTTTCTGGTGTCCTTATCCTTCATCTCCTCGCAGGTTATACCGATTTTTTCAAGCCTTTCAAGGGTCTTTGATGCAAGTCTCCCCTTTGTCAGGGCTATGGTAAGGTAGGTATCGTCCTTTCGGGTGTTGTTTTTCTGGTTATTAAGAGCCAGGCAGACATCATCCAAAGACAGGGTCAGCCCCGTTGCGGGACAGTCTTTGCCGAATTTTAACAGAAGATCGTCATATCTTCCGCCCTTTATGACTGCCTCCCCGATGGCCGGCGTGTAGGCCCTGAAGATCATTCCAGTGTAATAGTCATATTGGGAGAGCATACCCAGATCAAAGGTAATATACTCCTCTATCCCGAAGGCCTTAAGCTTTTCATAGATGTCCTTAAGACGCCTGATGGCAAGAAGGGCTGTTTCGACTGTGGTGTTCTTTTCAGCCTCATTCAGGATCTCCACGTCACCGAAAAGCTCCGCACAGCCTAAGATGGCATCAGCCCTGGCACCCGTGATGGCGCTGGAGCTTAAGATGTCCTTTGAAGCAAAAAGGTTCTTGTTTGAGATCTGATCCTTAAGCTCGCGCTCTGCCTCTTCGGAAAGCCCGGCATCGGCACACAGACCCTTGAAGTAGACGGCATTTCCTATGCAGACCTGAAAGTCGGAAAGCCCCGACTGCTTCAAAAGCTCCACCGCCAGTCTGATCATTTCCGCATCCGCATCGGCTGAAGCATCTCCCAGAAATTCCGCTCCCACCTCGGTCTTTTCCCTGAGCTTTCCCTGATAGGAGGAATTGTTTGAAAAGACGTTTCCCATGTAGGAAAGCTTCACGGAAGAACCTTCGTTCAGAAAATACTTGGCGGCGGCCCTTGCAACACCGGGAGTGAAGTCCGGTCTTAAGACCAGGGTATTGTTATCATTATCGAAAAATTTGTAAAGCTCCTGCTGGGGAGTCGTGCCGATCTCCTTGGCAAAAACGTCAAAATATTCAAAAGACGGGGTCTCGATATCCTTAAAACCGAAGGATCTCAAAACCTCGTGGAACTTCAGCTGAAGCCTCAGTTTTCTTTCATATTCGTCTCCGTAGAGGTCTCTTACCCCGTCCGGAGTGTGAAGCAGTCTCTTGCTCAAAACATCCTCCTTCTTCAGTCACCCTCCCGCTGATCGAGATCCAGCTGGATATAGTCCAGAAAAGGAACCAGGATCCCGGGTCTGGCCTTTATGATAAAGTCCTGATCCACCTCATCAAATCTGAAGCTCTTCCGTCCCCCCTCTTCCTTCCTGTTCCAGAAGGTCTCGAGTTTCCGGAAGGTCAGATAATACATTATATCCTTTGTGGTGTAATAAATCAAAATAAAGGAAATGCCCCCCTGCCTTTCAAATTCCCGCATAAAAAAGACCTGGTGCCCGTGAATGTTTGAAAGAGCGAAGGTATCCGTGGCACACTCCTTGGCATCAAAACAGACAGGTATGCCCTGAACCACCCCTATATAATCCACGGTGCTCTGCTGTTCGAAGTAGGCAAGACTGATGTGTCTGGTTTCCTTGTCGAATTTCACCGGGGTTATGGGAGTCGGTATCTTCTGTATCAGGGCCAGATGGCTCTGCTCATATTTTTCGTTTGTACGGTTTATGAGTTCCTCAAAGGAGGAGCCCCTTAAGCCTCTTGAATTCCAGGTTGCCATTATCCTCTGATCTGTGTCTGTTTTGCGATTGGAGTCCAATTGTGTGCAAGCGCAAAACAGCTGTTAACCCGCATTTTTTGTGGCCAGACCCGCAAAAATGCCGGAGTATGTTCTTGAAATGTTACCCTGTGACTATTTTGTCGAAAAAACCGGACATATCCTCCGGTATGGGGGCTTCAAAGGATCTTCCGTCAAGAATGTCCGGCGGAAAGACTGTCCTGAAGGAATGAAGCAGCTGCCTTTTTGCATGTATCTTTGATGCCCCGTATTTTCTGTCTCCCGCAACAGGTGCCCCCAGAAAAGCCGACATTGCCCTTATCTGATGGGGCTTTCCTGTTACAAGGCAGACCTTGACGAGGGTCAGATCCCCGGTTTGCTTAAGGATCTCATAGCCAGTGCATATGTCGTCATAACCCGGCTTTTTAACCTCCGAAATCACTGCCATGTTTCTTTGGGGATCCTTTTTAAGATAAGCCCTGATCATTCCAGCTTTTTTCAGCCTGCCCTCAAGCACGCAAAGATAGTACTTTTCAAGCCTTCTTTGCTTAATGGCTTCATCAAGGGTCTTTAAGCCCCTGTAGGTCTTTCCGCAAAGGATGAGTCCTGAGGTGTTCCTGTCAAGCCTGTTGCAGACCGAAGGATGGACGGTGTCCGTGACCTTAATGTATTTAAGCAGGCTGTCATTTAAGGAGGGCTCGCCTTTTGAACTTCCCTGGGACAGGAGACCGGCAGGCTTATCATAAAAAAGATAATCCTCATCCTCAAAGATTATCCTTTTCTTATCCAGCCCGGGGACTCTTAAGTCTTCATTTTCATTTGCTGAAGAAAGCGAGAATCTGTCAAAGGTCTCTTCGGATAAAAAAAAGCAGACCCGGTCTCCTTCCTTTAAGCGATCGGAGCCGTCAGATCTTTTCCGGTTCAGCTCTATGTTCTTTTTTCTTAAGAATTTCCTGAGCATTCCCGCCGGAGCCTTTGAAAGCACCTTTGAAGAATATTTATAGAGGGTCAGCCCCTCCTCTTTTTTGGAAATAATGAATTCCTTCATGACCTGACCGTCAAAGCGAAAGGTTACCTATGAGGTTATAAAGGGCATCATCGGTCTCGTATTTTTCACTGAAATCACCGGCAAGCTTTTCAAGCCTTGAGATGAACTTCCCGTAGTCGGTAAAGATCTTTACATTAATGCCCTTAAAGCCGTTTTTAACTGCCATTTCCCTTAGGTGGTCCTCCAGCTTTTTAATATCCTTTCCATTGTCCGGGCAGAAGCCGGCAATGTTTTCATGGGTCAGGGCAAAGACAGTTACATCATAGCTCTTTTCAGGGGTCGTTATGACCGAATCAAAAAACAGGGGAACGATCCCGGCAGCAGCCTGGCACTCCCTACAGGTCTTTTCATCTGTTCCCTTATGTATCATGAACATAATAAAGGAGACCGTCCTCATGGAGGCCGGGATGCAGACTACGATCGCTGTTAAGGAAAACATTGTGGAATAGGCCGGATATCTGAATCTGCCCGCAAAGAAGATCCCGAAGGCTATCAGAAAAAGTATGAGCAGGTGGATAAGGGTCTTTTTTCTCATGAATCTTATGTAGCCGAAGCTGCCCTTTTTCATGAGTTCCCTTCTTTCCAGAAATAGAGAAACAGACCGTGGGGAAGAACCTTGGTGAAAAATCTCAAAGCCTTCATGGGCAGGGAATAGACGGATACGCTCTTTTTGTGAAGACTGTCATAAAAGGCCTCTTCAACCACTGCTTCGGGTCTGACCAGGGCCAGTTTTTTATATGAAGGCATGGAATGGTGCTTTTCGGCCGTGATGAAAAACTCCGTTGCCACGGGACCGGGACAGACACAGGTCACATAAATGCCCCGTGACTTAAGCTCCCGGTTTAAGGCCCTTGAAAAGCTTAAAACATAGGATTTGGTTGCGGCATAGACGGCAAATTCAGGCTGGGGCAAAAAAGCTGCTGCCGAAGCAAAGTTTATTATCCTTGAATTTCTCCGCATATAGGGCAGGCAGACCTTGGTCAGGGCTGTCAGAGCCCTGCAGTTTAAGTCCACCATATTCAGCTCATCCTTAAAGCCCTCATCATCAAAACGGCCGATGACCCCCATGCCGGCTGCATTCACAAGCATCCTGATCTGGGGTCTGACCTCCTTTAAGCATTCGATGAAGGCATCCATGTGTCCGTCATTGGTGATATCCATGGCAATGGGTCGGATGCGGACAGTGTCGGAAAGGTCTGTAAGACAATTAAGGCGGTCGCTTCTTCTTGCGATCACCCAGATCTCATCAAGTCTTTTATAGGATCTCAGCGTTTCCTTCACGCATTCGGCGCCCATTCCCGAAGAGGCACCTGTAACAATGGCTATGTTCACTTATTTCAAGTCCTCCAGGAAAGACAGGAGCAGCTTCCAGGTCCGCTGAAGGGACTCTATTGAAAGCTTTTCCTTTGTGGTATGTGCACCGCTTATTTCAGGACCGAAGGAGACTATGTCCACGGGCTTTAGGTTGTGATAGATCACCCCGCACTCAAGTCCCGCATGAATGCCCTTTATCACGGGCTCTTTTTCATACTGTCTGACATAGGCGTGGCTTAATATCCTTAAAAGCTCGGAATCCTCATTGAATTCCCAGGCAGGATAGTCGCCGGAGAAGGAATATTCACCCCCCATCCCCTCCGCAAGGAACTTAAGCTTATCCGAAAGGGCATATTTCTCACTTGAAACAGAGCTCCGGACACTTGCCTCAAGAGTAAATCTTTCATCCGAAAGCCGCATGATCCCGAAATTTAAGGAGGTCTTCACAAGCCCCTTCTGCTTTTCGTCCATGCACATGTTCTGAACACCGTTGGGAACGGTGTTTAAGAGGAAGATGACCCTGGCCTGGAGTCTGGGTTTTAAGACCATTTCCTCGCTCTCACCCAGATTTTCGCAGTAGATCATCATGTTTTTTTCATTGGCGGCAAATTCGTTCTTTATGGTCCTTTCAAATTCCGCCACCAGCTTCTCAAAATCCCGGGATTTTGACCTGGAGATCAGGATTGTGCAGTTTGCCTCCCTGGGTATGGCATTATCCATGAGCCCGCCCTGGAGGGAGATGATGTGGAACTTATGCTTCTGGGCAAGAAAATGCAGGAGACGTCCCATAACGATTATTGCATTGGCATTATAGCGGTCTATCCTGTCACCTGAATGACCTCCCGCAAGACCGCTGATTATGATGTTATATTTAACACCCGAATCCTCATGCTTTTTAACCGGCAGAGTCAGCTTTGATCTTAAGCCGCCGGCACAGCTGACATAAATGACCCCTTCGTCCTCCGAATCCAGATTTATGACCCTTCTGGCCGAGATCCTTGAAAAATCAAAGACCTTTACCCCGTCCATTCCGATCTCTTCATCAACGGTAAAAAGACACTCAAGCCGGGGATGGGGATAATCCTCATCAAGGATGGCAAGAATGATGGCAACAGCGATGCCGTCATCTGCCCCAAGGGTCGTTCCCCTGGCAAAAACGGAATCGTCCATGAAATCGACATCAAGGGGGTCAGAGTTGAAATTATGCCTGCTCTGTGGAGCCTTCTCACAGACCATGTCAAGATGAGCCTGCAGCAAAACCGGCCGGGACTCTTCATATCCGGGGCTTGCAGGAGCTTTGATAAGGACATTTTTTGCCTCATCGCAGTAATATTCAAGACCCCTGTTTTTTGCAAAATCGCAGACATAGGAAGAAATCCCATCCATGTTCCCGCTTCCATGGGGGATGAGACAGATCTGTTCAAAGATCTCAAAAACTTTTTTTGGTGAAAGTGAGCTTAGTCTTCCCATCAGATTATATCTATTCCGTCACTGTCGTTCCTGGGCTTGGGAACAGGTGCCCCCTGTGAAAGATCCCCGGGATCGACATTATTCATGTTCATATTCATATCCATGTTCATGCCGGGATTTACGTTCATGCCGGGAGTAAATCCCATTGCAAGAGGGCTTCCGGCAGGTCCGGATCCGATCTGCTGTGTAAGCTGGACCCTGTTTGAGGAAACCCGGTCCAAAGCCTCATTGAGGGATCCCAGAAGCTCGTTATATCTGTCGGTGGCACTGGTTATGGCCCGGCTTATGATATCCTGCAGATTTGTAAGAGCCTCATCCGTATAGGTGACAGCATGCATCTGATAGTTGTTGGCCTCATTTGTAGCCTGGTTCAGCCTGTCCTGAGCCTCGGCCCTGGCCTGGTTTACTATCTCGCCTGCCTGGGCGTATGCCTGCTGCATGATCTCGTTCTGATCCACCATGTGTGACTGGTATTCCCTGGCCTGGGCGATCATCTGCTCGCTCTGTGCCTTGGCGTTTGCCAGAATGGAATCCCTGTTTGCTATGAGCTTCTGATAGATCTGAATCTCCTCGGGAAGGTGTTCCTTAAGCTCCTCCAGCAGCTCATAGATGTCTTCCTTGTTCACCGACAGGCATTCCTTATTTGAAAAAGCCGCATATTTGCAGTTATCCAACAGAGAATACATATCCTCTATCGTCTGTTCGATTTTACTTGACATATTGGTTTTTGCTCCCTGTTATATATATGATAGAAAGGTTAGGGGATCAACGGTTAAATCTACATATTTGCCCGTAGCCACTCCTTTGTCGCCCGTGGCTCGGGAATGGACAGTAACGATCAATGCTCCTGTCGGAGCTTGTCGTATATGAGCTTTGCGATGCTGTCCGGAACGAACTGGCTGATGTCTCCTCCGTAGGAAGCCACCTCCCTGACAGTGGTGGACGACAGATAGGCATATTCCAGACTGGTGGTCAGAAAAACCGTGTCCGCAAAGGGCACAAGTTTCCGGTTGGTCTGAGCCATCTGAAGCTCATATTCGAAATCGGTGATGGCTCTTAAGCCCCTGACGACCATGTTAATGTCATTTTCCCTGACATAATCGGCAAGAAGCCCTGAAAAGGAGTCAATGTGGACATTTTCCAGCTCAGAGCACACATCCTTTAACATATTAACACGTTCGTCAACGGAAAACAACGGACTTTTTGATTTGTTGTTGAGGACACTGACGGTCAGAGTGTCGCAGATCCTGGCTGCTCTTTTGATGATGTCTATGTGTCCGTTTGTCACCGGATCAAAGCTTCCGGGATAAACCGCTTTAACCATATTTCGACTCCTTTTATCAAAAATTCTTTATCGGATAAAGATCCCTCGGCTGCGCTCGGGATGACATTTTACCGGAAAAAGATCCCTCGGCTGCGCTCGGGATGACATTTTACCGGAAAAAGATCCCCCGGCTGCGCCCGGGATCAGGCTTTTTTGCTGAAAAAGCAGTGCCGGTTTGTTTTGTATCTCTTTTCGTTTATCAGCTTAAAGCCCAGATCTGCGGCAAAGTCCAGATCCGTGTCGTTTGAAGCTTCGATAACGACCAGGGTGGAATCGTCGGCAGCAGGTGAGGAAGCAAGGAGGCTTAAGACCTGCTTTTCAAACCCTCTCTTATAGGGCGGATCCAGAAAGATCACGTCAAAGGGTCCTTTTTTTGCCACCTGCATGATCCCGGTTATGACATCTGCGGTTATAACCTCAGCCTTTGGGCTTAAATGTGTGAATTCCAGGTTTTCATTTATGACCTTCACGGCATTTCTGTTATTTTCTATAAAAATACAGCTTTCGGCCCCCCGGCTTAAGGCCTCGATCCCGATGGCACCGCTTCCGGCGAAAAGATCCAGAAAAGAACAGCCCGGGATATAACCCTGCATGGTATTGAAAAGAGTTTCCTTATAGCGGTCCAGAGTCGGCCTTGTAGCCTCTCCCGGAAGGCATTTTAGCTGAAGTCTTCTTGCACTTCCCGCGATCACACGCATCCTTGTTACCTCGTCAATCCTACACCATTCACATCAAAAAATCAAAAAAGGCTCAGATCCTTATCTTTGTCCCCTTCCCGTCTCTCTTTGTGAGTTTGACACGGGTTAAGGGCATTTCCTTGCCTTTATATTCTATGGTACGCTCGTCCGCAAAGTTCATGTAGTAGACATTTTCCAGACTGTCATCGGGCGACAGTTTTATGCTCCTGACCCCCACGGCTCCCTTCTTCTTTTCCGGGATCTCCTCAAGGGCAAACCTTAAAAAGAAACCGCCCCTGCTCTGAAGGAGGATCTGCCTGTCGTTTTCCTCATCATAGGGCTTAACGGAAAAGAGCTCGTCACCCTTTGAAAGGTTGGTTGCGGCAACCGTCCGCTTGCTCATCACGTCAAATTCCGACCCGTCCACAAATTTCATCATGCCCTGCTTTGATATGAATAAGAGCTTTGAAGGGATCAGCCTGTCAAGATCTCCAACATAGATAAAAAACTCGTTGGAGCTGTCAAAATTGCTTAAATTATCCACCGGGATCCCCTTGTCTCTCAGCTTACCCATGGGGAGACTTAAGGCCTTCAGAATGTGAAGCTGTCCGGTGTTTGTAAAGATTGCGATCCTTCCTGTGTTTTTGACCGTGAAGCAGTATCTGAAGGAGTCTTCCTCGCTTTCAATGGTTTCTTTGTTCCGCTCATAGGTTGAAAGATCTATGAGCTTTGCATAGCCGAACCTGTCCATGGTAAAGACCACATCCATCTCTTCCACCGGCTTTTCGGTAAAGACGGCGGCGTTGAAGTTTCCGATCTCCGTGCGGCGGGTCCTGTCCTTAAAAAAGGCCCTGATCCCGTCAAGGTCTTTAATGATCTGCTTTGACATGGCATTCCTGTCGTTAAGCTTTTCGTTATAGTCCTTTATGTTTTTAAGGGTCTCCTCGTAGTCTTTTTTAAGGGCATTAAGCTCAAGCCCTATAAGCTTTGAAAGCCTCATGTCAAGAATGGCTTCAGCCTGTCTTAAGGTAAACTTAAGTTCACGGGCATCCTTTTCGGAGCCGGGATTTTTGAAGTTTATGTTTGCAGTGTTTCCGTTAACAAGGCAGTCGAGAGCCTGATCCCTGTTTTTTGAACCCCGGAGGATCTCGATAATGAGGTCAATGCAGTCACAGGCCTTGATCAGACCCTCCTGGACCTCCTTTTTTTCCTCGGCTTTTTTAAGGAGATTGGTATATTTTCTGGTATTAAGGTCATAGAGGAAGGAGGTGTGGGCTGCAAGGGCGCTCTTAAGTCCCATGGTCTCGGGTCTTCCGTTTGACACAGCAAGCATGTTCACCCCGAAGGTATCCTCCAGCTTTGTCTTGCTGAAAAGGAGGTTTTTGATGTTCTCCACATCCGTATCCTTTTTCAGCTCTATCACGATCCTTATGCCCTCCTTGGAGGACTGGTTTGAAATGTCGGTAATGTCCGTGGTCTTCTTTGATTCCACAAGATCCGCCACATCCGACATGAATTTGCTGATGCCTGCACCGATCATGGTGTAGGGGATCTCGGTGACCACAAGGTTTATCTTTCCGTTCTTGCCTTTTTCGGTCTCCACCCTTCCCCTGATCTTTATCTTTCCCGTGCCGTTTTCATAGATGCTCTTAAGGTCGTCCGCATTGGTGACGATCCCTCCCGTGGGAAAATCGGGACCCTTGACGATCTCCATGAGCTCTTCAAGGGAGATGTCCCTGTTTTTTATATAGGCTTTTTCGGCCTCTATGATCTCCAGGGGATTATGAGGTGGTGTGGAGGTGGTCATTCCAACCGCGATACCCTCGGATCCGTTTATGAGGAAATTGGGGATCTTGACCGGAAGGACCTCGGGCTCCTTTTCCGTTTCGTCAAAGTTCGGAACGAAGTCCACGGTATCCTTGTCCAGATCCTTTAAGAAGACATTTTCCGTGATCTCCTGAAGCCTGGCCTCGGTATATCTCATGGCCGCAGCCCCGTCCCCCTCTATGGATCCGAAATTTCCGTGACCGTCCACCAGGGGGCATTCCTTCTTAAATTCCTGAGCCATCACCACCAGGGCGTCATAGATCGAGGAGTCGCCGTGGGGATGATATTTACCCATGGTATCTCCCACGATACGGGCACATTTCCTGTAGGGTCTGTCGCTCCTTAAACCAAGCTCACCCATGTCATAAAGGGTGCGTCGCTGAACCGGTTTCAGCCCGTCCCTTATGTCCGGGATAGCCCTGCTTATGATGACGCTCATGGCGTAGTCTATGTAGCTTTTCTGCATAATGTCCGAATACTCGGAGTTGATTATCTTTTCGGTTATCATCTTTTACCTCATTAAACTGATCTTCAAGTGCGAATGCCTGTGCCTCTGAACAGTTTTGCCTGATCAGATATCCAGCATGGCATCTCTTGCATGCTCGTAGATAAAGTCTTTTCTGGGTGCCACGTCATTTCCCATTAAAAGCTCGGTGGTTGAAGAGGCAAGCCTTGCATCCTCTATGCTCACAAGCCTCATTCTCCTCCTTTCGGGATCCATGGTGGTTTCCCAAAGCTGGTCGGAATCCATCTCACCGAGTCCCTTGTAGCGCTGGAGGGTGAAGCTGCCCTTGTGGTTTTTCCTGTATTCAGCAAGAGCCCTGTCATCATAGAGATATTCCGGCTCTCCCTTTGCCGGCTGTGCCCTGTAGAGAGGGGGCATGGCAATGTAGACATGACCCTGGAAGATCAGATCCGGCATGAACCTGTAGAACAGTGTCAGCAGGAGGGTTGAAATGTGGGCTCCGTCCACGTCTGCATCCGCCATGATGATGATCTTGTCGTATCTTAGCTTTGAAATGTCAAAATCATTTCCGTAGCCTTCCGAAAAGCCGCAGCCGAAGGCGTTTATCATGGTCTTGATCTCAGCGTTTGCAAGGATCTTGTCTATGGAGGCTTTTTCCACGTTTAGGATCTTGCCCCTGATGGGAAGGATGGACTGGTACATCCTGTTCCTTGCGGTCTTGGCGCTGCCTCCGGCGGAATCTCCCTCCACTATGAAGATCTCGCACTTTGAAGCATCCCGCGATTCGCAGTTTGCCAGCTTTCCGTTTGAATCGAAGGAATATTTCTGTTTCGTTAACAGGTTTGTCCTGCTCTTTTCCTCTGCCTTTCTGATCTTTGCAGCCTTTTCGGCCGAAGAGATTATGGTCTTTAAGGTTTCCAGATTCCTGTCAAAATAGAGCTGGATCTCATCACCCGTCACCTTGGAAACAGCCCTGGAGGCATCCTGGTTATCAAGCTTTGTCTTGGTCTGGCCCTCAAAACGGGGATCAGGATGCTTGATGGAAATGACTGCCGTCATCCCGTTTCGGATGTCGGTGCCGTTAAAATTGGCATCCTTTTCCTTTAAGATCCCCAGCTGTCTGGCATAGCTGTTCATGACCTGGGTGAACATGGTCTTAAAGCCGGTGATGTGGGAACCGCCTTCGGCATTATAAATGCAGTTGCAGAAACCCAGCACATCCTCGTGGAATTCGTTCACATACTGGAAGGCACATTCAACGGTGATATCCTCGGACATCCCCTTGAAGTAGATGACATCCGTCAGGGCTTCATTGTTCCTGTTCATATCCCTGATGAAGCCCACAAGCCCCTCCGGCTCGTGATAGGTCTGCTCCTCAAACAAAGGACCCCGCAGATCCTTATACATGATGGTCAGCTCGGGATTCAGATAGGCAGTCTCGTGGAGTCTGGATTTGATCTCATCGGCTTTGAATCTCGTGGTTTCAAATATCTCGGGATCCGGCTTGAAATTGATCTTCGTTCCGGTCCTGTTGGTGCGGCCTAATGTGGGCAGGAGTCCGTTTTCCAGCTCCACCACAGGTTTTCCCCGCTCATATCTGTCGTGGGATATGACTCCGTCCCTTTTTATGGTTATGTCCAGAAATTCCGAAAGGGCGTTAACGGCCGAAGAACCCACACCGTGAAGTCCTCCGGAGGTCTTATAGGAGGAACCGTCAAATTTTCCTCCGGCATGAAGGGTCGTCAGCACCACCCGCTCTGCGGAAACCCCCTTTTCATGCATCCCCACGGGGATCCCTCTTCCGTCATCTTCAACCGTTGCCGAACCGTCGGCTTCCAGCGTGACCCTGATAGTTGAGCAGAAGCCTGCCAGGTGCTCGTCCACGGAATTGTCCATTATCTCATAAAGACAGTGGTTTAAGCCCTTTACGCCTGTGCTTCCGATATACATTCCCGGTCTCAGCCTGACCGGTTCAAGGCCTTCAAGGACCTGAATGCTGCCTTCGTTATAGTTTTCCTGTGTATCCATATCTACCTGCCTTATTTTTATAGATAAATGTTTTTCATCCTGCCTTCGGAAGGATTAGGTCAAGTACGATAAATGTTTTTTAAGATGAAAAACATTTGTCTATATTTTGTTTAACTTTGGGATTATACCACAAGATTTTGAAAAAGAAAAGAGGTAAACGAACATATGTTTTGTGCTCTTAAAAGGGACTGCAGGGTTTAGGGTGTCGTTGGGTGCAAAAAGCTGACAGTAATAAATGGGAGCCGTAAAGAAAGCAGGACAGTGGTCATAAAGAACCGCTGTCCTGCTGCAATGATCCATGGGGACGGGGTTTGTGAACCATTAAGATCCCTCACATTCGTTCGGGATGACACAGATCATATGCCCTGTCATCCCGAGCGCAGCCGAGGGATCTTTTTTTTTATCTCATTCCTGAACCGTGACGGCGAGTTTAAGGGTCTTGCCGTTTATCTTTACGGTGATGTTGGCCTTGCCCTTGCCGCGGGCATAGATCACCCCGTTTTCATCGATGAAGGCAACAGAAGATTTGCTGGTCTTATACTGGATGGTCTGGAAAACGTTATTAAGCTGCACCCGGTTATAGACTTCACCCTTTTTTAGAGTCATGGTGTATTTTTTATTTTCGAGCTTAAGCTTATCATCGGTTTTAAAATCAGGATCCTCCACATAAACCAGGGTGCTGAAGTCAAAGCCGTTATAGCTGCAGCTTATGGTGCTCTTTCCGACGGCATTGCCCTTAACCTTTCCGTTCTTATAGTCTTTTATGACGTTTTTGTCCGAGGATTCCCAGGTCGCCTTGCTGTTTGTGACCTTGGGGAATTTGATGGTTTCCGTCTTATTAATGTTTATGTAGGTCGATTCCTTGGTAACCACGGGCTTAACGGTAACTGTAAGGGTTACTTTGTTGTTTTTTAAATCTGTACCCGAAACCGTTGTGGTTCCCTTTCCTATGGCGGTAAACTTACCGGCCTTTGTTATTGATATGATATCATTTTTATAGCCGCCGTCAGGGTTTCCGTTTTTGCCGGTGGTGGGAACAATGCCGTTTCCGCTCCAGGTGGCACCGCTTATCTTAAAGACCTTATTGTCGTATTTCAGACTAAAGCTCTGCAGGGGGATCATATTAAAGCTGGCCGTTCTTTCAGTCTGCTTTTTGGGTGCGGCATAGGTATCCTTTACGGTAACCTTTGCAGTATAGGTCTTTCCTCCCGCATAGGCATAGATCTTAGCGCTGCCCTTTGCAACCGCTGTCACTGTCCCGTCGGCAACCGTCGCCACCTTCAGGTTTGAGCTGTCAAAGGTTACGGGGTATTTACTGTCGCTTTCTGTGTCGGGGCTGTTTATCGTAAGCTTCAGAACTGCTGCATCACCGACATACAGCTCTGCAGATTTATTGTTCGCATCAAAAGCAGGCTCGGCAACGATCACGTTATAGGTATTCTGCTGTCCGTCACTAATCTTTGTTTTTCCCTTCTTTACGGCGGTTATCTTTCCTGTATTTGCCGCAACCTTTGCTATGGTCCTATCATCGCTTGTCCAGCCTGAACCTCCTGCTGTGTAGCTTTGTCCCTTCACAAGATAGATGGTTTTTGTGGAAGGGTTTATGACCGGAACAGGATCCAGTCCCGAGCCTGTGTTCTCGCTCACTGCCTCAGGCGAATCAGCTATATATTTCGCGTTAAGGGTGAGGTCTGAATGTATCGCTGTGTTGAAGTTCCATAAGGTGCTTCCGCTTGCCCAGCCAAGGAACTTAAAGCCTTGTCTGGAAGGATCTTTTTCAGGCCTATTTGCGGTCTTTCCATCCTCAACCTTCTGCGAATCATAGGGTTGACCCTCATTCAGGAAGGTCACTGTGTAAGTCTTCTTTGTGGGATCAACGGGTACCGGTTCGGGCGCTGCCTTTGTCACGGTAAGGGTGCAGGAAGCCGTAAAGCCGCCCTCTTCAGACTTTGCTGTAACCACGGTACTGCCCTCAGCAAGGCCGGTGACCACTCCGTTTGCAACACTTGCAATGTTTGCATCGCTCACGGTCCAGGTTACGTTTTTATTGGTTGCATTTTCCGGTGTGAAGGTTACGGGTATGGTCGCGGTCTTTCCAACCTCCACATTAGCGGAAACGGGAAGGGCTATGCCTTTAAGAGGTGTCACAAATTGAGCCTCGCCGTCAGCGGTCAGGGATAATTCAATTCCCTCTCCGGCAAAATTTGCAAGGGTTCCGTTACCACTGAGTCCCTGTGTGATTACACCTCCAACAGGTTTGCCTGTTTTGTGATCGATCAGCCTGACTCCCACGGGATCAGAATTTTCAAGTTTACCTGTGATCTTTATAAGCGGATCATAGGCGTTTCGTGCAAGACATACATTGCCGGAAACAGAGGGCGATCCTTCTTTGTTGTCCTTTATGGCAAAATTCCCGCTCAGCTCAAATATGGAAGCCGCATCATAGTACACATACATACCGCCGCCGTGGGCTCCGGCAGTATTACCCTGAATACTTCCGCCGCTTAGGGCACACTGTCCGCCGTCGATAAACATACCGCCGCCGTTTTCGGATGCGCTGTTGTTGCGGATATCCGTACCCCTTATCCTGGACCAGTTCCAACTTGTGTAAATACCCCCGCCGTTTTTAGCCTTGTTATTTTCAATTGTTCCGTCATCAAGGTTGAGTATTGTCCAGGCATGCTGAGTTACACGGCTGAAGATCCCGCCACCGCTTACTGAAGCCTCGTTTCCCAAAATACTTCCTCCGGACATGGTTAAGACAGATTCGACCACTGATCCCGTGGTTCCATCTTCACGGCTGGTGCTGAAGTACAAACCTCCGCCTTTTCCTGCCTTATTGTTTTTAATGCTTCCATCAATTAACTTAAAATCTGCCCTGCCTTTAGTATCCCCGTTGGTATAGGCAGTGACATAGGCACCGCCTCCGTGCTCTCCTGCGGTGTTCTTAGTGATCTCACCACCCTTCATGGTAAAGGCTGCACCGCCTGTATTACCCCGGACAGCAACACCGCCGCCGTCTTCTGTGGCTATATTCTTGTTTATGCTGCCGGCGTTCATCGTAAAGCCGCTGTTACGGAGATACACACCGCCGCCGTTTTTGGCTGTATTTTCTTCAATGCTTCCGCCGGTCATATCGGTAAGGGTATTGCAGCTGGCTCCATTTGTCTTGCTGTAGATACCGCCGCCGTCATTTTGGGCTGTATTGCCATTAATGTATCCGCCATTCAGCTTGAAATCTGCGTTGCCGCCGTATTCGGTAATAATATATACACCGCCGCCATCTTCAGTAGCAGTATTGTTTTCGATCCCGCCGCCGTTCATGCTAAGGGATGAATCACCGTCATTTCCATGGACATATATGCCGCCGCCGTATCCTTTTGTTATATCGGAACCTGCGCGGTTGTCTTTGATAAAACTGCCAGAACTCATGGTAAAGTCACTGTTAAACACATATACACCGCCGCCCCATTCAGTCGCTTCATTATGTTGAATACATCCTCCGGACATATTTACCAGAGTCTTGTAATTCGTATCAGCAATGCAATAGATACCACCGCCGATTTTTGCGTAGTTTTTTTGAATGGTTGCATCGCCATTCATGGTCATGGTTGCATCGCTATAAAGTCCATAAACACATACACCACCACCTTCACCACCACCATAGAAATCAGCGGCAGCCACATTTTCACATATCTCTCCGCCCTTCATAATGAAGTCAGAGTCAAAAATGGATACACCTCCGCCATAGGTTGCTCTATTGCCAGAAATCTTTCCGCCAATCATTGTAAATTTTCCGCGTTTGTCACCAAAACAAGTTACTTGCACACCGCCACCCCATGATGCATTGCCTCCGGTGATCAGTCCGGTCTTGTCTACGCTTGTATCTTTTAAGGTAAGTTCACCGCCTTCAACCATTATCACGCTATTAAAATTTTCAATATCTCCCGCTTTACGGTCTATCGTATAGCCGTTCAGGTCCAGAGTAACTATTGTGTCCGCGGATACAGTAAGAGGCTGATCTTTTCCTTCACCACTGATATTTCCGGAAAGCTCAACATTTCTTCCTGCATTAAATGCTTCCTGAACTCCATCCCAAGAAACAGCCTCTACCGGCCCCTGATCACCTGCAGCCTCTTCTTCAGTTTCTGCCCCAGCAGCATTTCTTACGCTATTCCCCGAAGCTGCCTCTTCCTGACCGCTCACCGTTTCTGATGATGCAGCCTCTTCCTGACTGCTTAGGCTTTCTTTCGCCTCATCCCGGCCGCTTAAGGCTTCAGGGACAGACTCAGCCTGTCTTTCGGCTGCCTCTTCGACTGCCCCAGCCCTGCCTGTGCCTTCCTCAGCCGGCTCGGCAAAGACTGCTGTCCTTCCGGAAATGGGCATCTGGGTAAAAGCAAGGGCAAATGCCAGGATCAAAGCTAATTTTCTGAACTTCTTCATCTTCCTTTTCCTCCGTAAAATTAAATTTCTTGAGTATTTATTCCTGCTTTGGGGTCAGAACCAGTCCTTTCCCAAATTAAAATGCTTAAAAAATATTGTCTCCCTCAACGCTCTTTAAGTATTCTCTGTCATTAAGCCGGGTCTTGTCAAGGCTCTTATAATACCTGCTTTCCTTCAGAGCCTTTTTATGCCTGTAGAAGGTAGCCTGGGGCATGGAAAGCATTTCCATGAGTTCCCTGTCTCCCATTGACTGGGACAGTTGGACTATATCGGAATAGCGGTATGCCTCAAATAAAGCCTCATCGTCCTTAAATGCCGCCCTTCTGGTCCTTCCAGCATTCCGGGTTCTCTTGCTCTTATAGGCATTGGGAAAGACCGAAATGCTTAATCGGCCGTCACGAAGATCTAAGTAGACTCCCACTTCTTCCATCAGTCCCTTTAGTTTTTCATAGTTTTTGGAATTAAGCTCTTTGTATTCCGGCTCCTCCGTGACCCTGTATCGAAGCCACATGTCCTCGTAATCGAAATCCATCGGATCCTTCATTTTTTTAACCTCACTAAAGATCCCTCACATTCGTTCGGGATGACAGTTTTTTTTCGTTCGGGATGACAGTTTTTTTTTCGTTCGGAATGACAGTTTTTTTCGTTCGGAATGACAGTTTTTGCATTTGTCATCCCGAGCGAAGCCGAGGGATCTTTTTTACATCCTGTCCCGTAACCCGCTCATACTATCACAATTAATTTTGATAGTCAACGTGCCATAGAAAAGAGCCTTTTTTGCTGTCGTGTGTTTTTTACACGACACTGCAAAAACGGACATCCGACAGCATTTAGTCAGATATTAACTGTGGTTTATAGAGGAGAAATTGAAAAAGCAGAACTACCGCAACTTATGTGTTGTCAGCAATTCTGCTTGATTTTTACTTCTCTTACCTGTTATATCGGCCGGAAACCGGATTTTCTGAACTCTTTGTCAGGTCCTTATATCCATATATACAGAAACGTAAGAAAAATGAGCCCGAAAAAACAAAAGACCTTCACTTTTTGTTAACAGCTGCGATATGTGCAAGGTTTGGTCCGATCTGATTTGAGATATCCCTCGCCTTGATGGTGTTAACATATTTGGTCACGTACTTATCAAGGGTTGCCCTGTACTCTTCCGGCGAGATCTCCCCGCTTTCAACCCCCGAAAGACCCTTTTCCCAGCTGGCAGTCATCTTAGGCTCCAGCATGGCGGGAAGTGTCATCCTGACCACCTCATAGATCATCTCCCCAAGCTTTTTGGGAGTAAGGACCTGGGTCTTTTTGTTCAGGGAAAGATAGCCCACCTTGATGAGCTTTTCTATGATCCCGGCTCTTGTGGCGCTGGTTCCGATGCCGGCTCCCCTGATCTGGGCCCGAAGCTCTTCATCCTCGATGAGCTGACCGGCATTTTCCATGGCAAGGACCATGGAGCCTGAGGTGTAGCGCTTGGGCGGCGAAGTCTTTCCTTCTTTGGTGTCAAAGGAAAGGACCTTTATAATGTCTCCCTTGTGAAGCTTTTTAATGAGGTCAAGGAGCTCGCCGTTATCGATATCCTCATCCTCGTTTCCCTTTTCGTCGGATGAACCCGTCTCCTCGTTTCCGGAAGAGGCTTCATCCCCTCCTGCTTCCTTATCCTGCCCCTTATCCTTAGAGCCTTTTGGCAGACCTGCCACTTCAAAATATCCCGGATCCTTTAAGGCTTTAACGTTTGTATAGAATTTTTCCTTCCCCACCTGAAGGATAAGGGCTGCCTTTTCATATACTGCCGGGGGATAGAAGATGCTCAAAAACCTTCTTACGATCAGATCGTAGACCTTTTTCTGCAGGTCTGAGAGCTTTCCGTACATCGAAAGATTTCCCGTGGGTATGATGGCGTAGTGATCCGTGATCTTTTTATCATCCACATATCTGGTCTTTTCAAGATCCTTATAAAGCCCCTCATCCCTGATCCTTTGCACAAAATCCTTAGCCGGGGGATATTTATAAAGACCTGAGAGATTCTTTGTTATCTCCTTTGCAACGGCACTTGAAAGAACTCTTGCATCCGTTCTGGGATAGGTTGTCAGCTTGCTCTCATAGAGGGTCTGCGCCGCCTGAAGAGTCTCATCCGGACTGATCTTGAACCTCTTTGAGCATTCGGCCTGAAGCTCTGCCAGGTTGAACAAAAGCGGCGGTTTTTTGCTTTCGGAGGATATGTCTGCCTTAAAACAGAGGGCGGAACCGAATTCCTTCAGTTCGTCTATGAGCTTTAAGGCATCCTTCTTTTCCTTGAAGCCCTTTTCGTTATAAAGAAGGGGGGATTCAAAATATTCCGACCCTTTAAGGGCCTTCCACTGGCCGGTAAAGGAAATGCCCTCCTTTTCAAAGCTGCCTTCTATGCGGTAAAAGGGGGTTTCCTTAAAATCCCTGATCTCCCGCTCTCTTTTTACAACCATGCCCAGCACGCAGGTCATGACCCTGCCCACTGCTATGGCCGTATACTTCTTTGTTCCGGCCCTGTCGTTTAACATCCGTCCGTATTTTACGGACAGAGCCCTGGAAAAGTTTATGCCCATGGCATAATCCTCTATGCCCCGCATGATCCCGGCATTTGCCAGATTGCGGTAGCTTTCATAGGGCTTTGCCTCCCTTATCCCCCTTAAGATCTCTTCCTCGGTGGTGGAGTCGATCCAGACCCTCTTTTCTTCAATGGTCTTTTCAACCCCGGACTGCATCCTTATGAGTTCTTCAATGACCTGACCCTCCCGCCCCGAGTCGCCTGCCCACAGGAGGAGATCGATGTCGGTCCTGTGCAGGCATCTTTTCACGGTTTCATATTGTTTTTTCACATTGGGGATAATGTCGTATTTATATGTTTCCGGAAGAAAGGGAAGGTCGTTTAGGTTCCACTTTTTCAGCCTGATGTCATAGGCTTCGGGATAGAGCATTTCCACCAGATGACCCACGCACCAGGTTATGCAGTATTCATTGTTTTCAATGACTCCGTCTCCTTTGCCGGAAACATTTAAGATCCGCGCATATTCACGCGCAACAGAAGGTTTTTCGGTTATTATCAGGGTTTTGCCCAAAGCACATTTTCTCCAATCTCGTTAAATTCCTCCACAAGCTCTCCTCTGATCACCGGGGAGATCTTTGTCAGGGCTGCCCTGTTAAAGACCTCGATGGCTCCGATCTCCTTTATCTTGTTCATGATGATGCCGCCCTCCATGTCCGAAATTGAGTTAAGGGCCGTCATGATCACATCCTCTCCCGGATTTTCCGAAAGCTCCAGCCTGATCCTTTTTACGCCATCCTTAAAGAAAATCTTAATGATCCTTTTGCAGGCCTCTTCGATAAAGGATACCTCCAGAACAAGACAGGGATTTAAGTCTTCATCACAGGAAAACCTTAAAAAGCATGCAATTAGATATTTTTCACCCTTAAAATCAAGGGTCGAATATCTGTCCTTATCAAAGCCTGCCGGAAGGTGATGGATCTCGCCGCCCTCCTTAAGGTGGATATAAAGACCGTCTCTTTCCCTTTCAAAGCTTATTTCCGAAAGACCGTCGGTAAAATTGTTATGGGTCATCTGCATAAATAAGGGCATCAGACCCTCGGTTTTGTTTTCAAGGACATAGACATTGCCGTCTATCTCCTTAAGGATCCTGTTCCTTAAGCCTGCATCTGCCGTCCTGATCCTTTTCCAGCCTCCCTTTTTTATGGGATTATGGGCATGCCTCTTTCCGGCACTTAAAGCAAGGGACTTAAGGGATTCATAAGAGCGTTCGTCCTCGTCTAAGGCGGAGCCGAACTCATTTCCATCGCCGAAATAGCTGTTGACGATCCTTGCAACATTGCTCAGTGTCATAAGCTCGTCGCTGCCTGAATTGGTGACGATCACAAGATCCTTATCCTTAAATATGAAACAGTTCTGCTGGAGCATCCCGTTAAAGAGGCAGGATCCGTTCTTTTCATCGATCCAGACCTGGTATCCGTAGTCCAGACCGTCCGGACGCCCGGTGCTGACATGTTTTTTTACCGAATCCAGTATCCATTCCTGGGAAACAATGCGCTTATCCTTAAAAAGCCCCTCGTTAAGATAGAGCTGGCCGATCTTTGCCACGTCCTCGGCCTTCATAAAAAGACCCCAGCCGCCCTTGGTTATGCCCCTGGGACACCTTTCCCAAAGAAAGTCCCTGATCTCAAGGGGCTCAAAGAGCCTGTCTTTTAAGAAAAGATCCATGGGCATTCCCGTGATCTTTGTGACAATGGCTGAGAGCATGTAGGAATTCATGGAATTATATTCAAATCTTGTGCCGGTGTTAAAGGAAAGGGGTGAATCAAAATAGGCATTCTTCCAGTCATTACCGCTTATGGCACCCCCTTCGTTAAAGGATACCCCGCTGGTCATGGTCAGAAGATGCGACACCGCAATATTTTTGAACTTAACGGAATTTAAGAAGGCTATCTCTGAACCGAAGATCTCCGTGAGCTTTGTGTCCACGGAAAGCTTTCCGTCATCAATGAGCATACCCACAGCCAGGGCAGTGATGCTCTTTGCAAGTGAGTGCTCAATGTGCATGATGCCCTTCACATAGGGCTTCCAGGTACATTCAAGAAAGACCTTTCCGTGTCTTAGGCACAGGAGATGATGGGGTGCAGCTTTTTTACAGTCAGACAGCTCCTTTACAAATTCTGCTGCATGTTCTGACCTGATCCCCACGCTTTCGGGGCTGACCCTTTCAAAAAAAGATGTATCCTCAGGTGGAAACTGTGGTGATGCGGTTTTTTGCGGATCAAAATCCACCCTGCTGATGTTTCCGGTCTGTCCCGAAAAAAGCTCCATTGCAAGGTTCATCATGGCAAGATTTTCTCTGAATCCGCTCATAGGTTTCTCCTCTGTAATCCAAAGTTTATATCTGACTAAATGGTGCCGGATGTCCGTTTTGCCACCTTCAGTCCCCTACTTTGCCAGCAGCACCCTGCTTTCGAACATATCCGCCGGCATGGGCTTTCCCAGAAGGAAGCCCTGTATGTTGTCACAGGAGATCTTTCTTAAGAAATCCATCTGATCATTCTTCTCAACGCCCTCAGCCACGGTCTCAATCCCCAGACGACGGACCATGCTGACCACCGATTCCGTGATTATTCCGGTGGCGTCATCGGTGATCACGGTGTCTATGAAGCTCTTGTCTATCTTCAGGGTGCTTATGGGAAGCTGCCTTAAATAGGACAGGGATGAAAAGCCTGTTCCGAAATCATCAAGGGCTATGCCCAGCCCGAACTGACGGAGCCTTTCGATCTTTTCGATCATCTCCCTTGAATTGTCCAGAAGAACGCTTTCGGTGATCTCAAGCTCAACACTTTCGGGATTTACCTTGGAGGCTGAGATAAATGCAAGGATGTTATCCACGAAGGCATCCTTTTTAAGCTGTACACCGGAAATGTTGAGGGACATTATGCCGTCGAAATCATAGACCTGCTTCCACTTCTTAAGCTGATTGATGGCAGTTTCCACCACCCATTTTCCGATGGGCACGATCCCCCCGCTCTTTTCCGCAAGGGGAATGAATTTGATGGGAGAAATGAGGGATCCGTCATTATCCTTCCACCTTATCAAAGCCTCGCACCCCCTCAGTTTTCCGGTTTTGATGTTATACTGAGGCTGGTAGTAGAGTGCAAAGCTTTTTGAGATGATGGCATCCTGAAGCTTCTTTTCAATGTTAAAGCTTTCCAGAAAGCGCTTCATGAGGGAATTGTCAAAATAGTTGATGCTTTCCCGGTCGCTGTCCTTTGCGGCATAGACGCTGATCTCAGCATTCTGCAACACCGCAAGTCCGGTTGATGCCGAATCCGGGAAAAAGGCAGTTCCTACCGTGACCGAAATATAGATCTGATCGTTATTACTTAAGACAAAGGGCTTTTTAAGCCTCTCCCTGATCCGGCCCACAATGCTTTCTATGGTATTCTCACCTTCCGGATCGTAGATGGAGAACACGAAGACATCCGTGCCGAACCTGCCGATGCAGACCTTATCGCTATTGAAGGAAACGATAAACTGTCCGAAAAGCTGGATGAGCTCATCACCGGCGACAAGACCCATGGAATCGTTTATTCTCTTGAAGCCGTTGATGTCCACCATGGAAAGGCAGACCCTGACATTTTCCTTCTTAGCCCTTTCTATGGTCTCATTCAGCCTGGAGATAAAATAATACCTGTTAAAAAGTCCCGTCAGACTGTCATAAAAGGCCAGATATTCGAGTTCATCCTTCTGGGTCTTTTCAACGGTTATGTCCCTGAAGCTGACATATTTTTCAAGGGGCTGGTCCTCAACGGAACGCCTTATGACAGACCGGCCTTCTATCCACCTTCTGTTTGATCTTAAGGAGAATTTTACGTCTGCACGGTCTTCATGGATATCATTAACCGTGATCAGCCTTTTTAATTCTTCCACATTTTTTTCATCAACAAATTCCGGAAGGAGCTCGGTGTCTGTCAGACGCTTAACCTCGATCCCGAACATGGACTTAAAATCCCCCACCGCTTCGAAATGCTCGTTTTCAAAGTTATAATAAAAGCAGACATTTCCGGACAGATCATTGAATCCGTCATAGATGCCGTTGCTTTCGGTGAGCTTTTCGTTCATGGCTGTCAGCAGGTCTATCTGATAGTGAAGAACGTCATCAGAGGTATCCTTTTCAAGAACGGCACTGCCGCCATAAGTATTATTATCTTGCATCGATAAAACCCTTTGCTTTCAACAGCTCAGCGCACAAAACAGCTCCTCCGGCAGCTCCCCTGACCGTGTTGTGGGAAAGTCCCACGAATTTGTAATCAAAGATGCTGTCTTCCCTGAGACGGCCTATTGAGATACCGTAGCCTCTTTCAAAATCCACGTCCTCTTTTACCTGGGGTCTGTCCTCCTCCGTCATATAGCGCATGAACTGCTTCGGCGCTGAAGGAAGGGAAAGCTTCTGGGGCTCTCCGCTGAAGCTTTCAAGTCTTTCGATAAGCTCTTCCTTTGAAGGCTTTTTTTCAAAATCCACAAAAACCGAAGCAGTGTGTCCGTTAAGGACCGGAACCCTGATGCACTGGCTGGTGATCAGGGGCTTTGCGGCACTTACGATCTCATCGCCCTCAATATGTCCGTATATCTTAAGGGGCTCCTTTTCGCTCTTTTCCTCTTCCCCCTTGATGAGGGGAATAATGTTGCCCTCCATCTCAGGCCAGTCCTTAAAGGTCTTTCCTGCGCCGGAGATGGCCTGATAGGTGGAAACCACTGCCCTTTCCACCCCGAATTCCCTCCAGGCATAGAAAACCGGAGCATAGGACTGGATCGAACAGTTGGGCTTAACTGCTATGAAGCCTCTTTTTGTTCCCAGTCTTTTCCTCTGTGCGTGGATTATCTCAGCATGCTCCGGATTGATCTCCGGGATTATCATGGGAACATCCTTTGTCCACCTGTGGGCTGAATTATTGGAGACCACAGGAACCTCGGCCCTGGCATATTCCTCCTCTATGGCACGGATCTCATCCTTTGACATGTCAACGGCAGAGAAGACAAAGTCCAGATCCTTTGAAACCTCAGACACACTGCTGACATCCTTAACCACCAGGCTCTTAACGGCTTCGGGCATGGGACTATCCATCTTCCACCGTCCGCCCACAGCCTCTTCATAGGTCTTTCCCGCGCTTCTGGGGCTTGCTGCAATGGTCATCACCTCAAACCAGGGGTGATCTGCCAGCAGTGAAATGAATCGCTGCCCCACCATACCGGTTCCGCCTAAAATTCCAACCTTTAATTTTTCCATACTCACTCCTCCTCATTCATAGCTGCACCAGTTTTTCAATATATCGTCACTCTTACAAGATAAGAACACTTTTTCAGGTATATCATCACAGACACCGGACGGTCAGGAACAAGCCTCATCCGATTTAAGATAATTCTTATATATTTCAAGTATCCTGACCATGCTCAAATGCCCCGGTGCCCCGAAGGTAAGCCTTTTATCAACGCAGGTCTTCAAGGAAAGGGCCTCGTAGATATCCTCATCAAAAACATGGCTTTCCCTTTTGAATTCATCAAGGGTCAGCTCATCGAGAGACCTCTTTTCTGCTATGGCAAAAAGCACCAGCCTTCCCACAATGGAATGGGCATCCCTGAAGGGAACCCCCTTTTTAACCAGGTAGTCGGCTGCATCCGTGGCGTTGGTAAAGCCCCGTTTTGCACTCTTTTCCATGGTTTCATTGTTAAACTTAAGGGTTGAAAGCATGCCCTTAAACTGGATCAGACAGTTAAGGACATTGTCCATGGCATCAAAGGATACCTCCTTGTCCTCCTGCATATCCTTGTCATAGGCAAGAGGGATGCCCTTCATGGTAGTGAGCATGGACATCAGAGCCCCATAGACCCTGCCGGTCTTTCCCCTGACAAGCTCGGCAATATCGGGATTCTTTTTCTGGGGCATTATGGATGAGCCTGTGGAATATCTGTCGTCGATCTCGATAAAGCCGTATTCATTGCTGTTCCAGATTATGATCTCTTCACTGAACCTGGAAAGATGCATCATAATTATGGACAGGGCGCTTAAATATTCCAGAAGGTAGTCCCTGTCTGAAACGCTGTCCATGGAATTTCTGGTAGGTCCCCCTTCAAAAAGAAGAAGTGAAGCCGTATATTCCCGGTCCAGCTCATAGGTGGTTCCGGCAAGGGCGCCGCTTCCCAGAGGGCAGGTGTTCATCCTTTTTTTGATGTCCTTAAGCCTGTCCCTGTCACGCATAAACATTTCAAAATAGGCACCCATATGGTGGGCGAGGGTCACGGGCTGGGCCTTTTGCAGGTGTGTGAAGCCCGGCATAAAGGTATCCACATTCGACTCCATGATGGAATAAAGGGTCTCCAACAGGTCGAAAAGCGCCTTATCAAGGACATTGATATGGTTTCTGACATAGAGCTTCATGTCCAGAGCCACCTGGTCGTTCCGGCTCCTGCCTGTGTGGAGCTTCTTTCCGGCCTGTCCGATCCTCTCAGTCAGCACGCTTTCAACAAAGCTGTGAATATCCTCATATTCATCGCTTATCTCAAGTTTTCCGGCTTCCAGATCCTCTCTTATGGAGATCAGTCCGTCTATGATGCTTTTCCCCTCCTCTTCTGAGATGATCTGCCTTTTCTTTAACATCTCGGCGTGGGCAATGCTGCCTGCAATGTCCTCCTTATAGAGCCTTTTATCAAAGGCTATGGATGCATTGAAGGCATAGGCCGAAGAATCTGTTTCCGATGAAAATCTTCCTCCCCAAAGCTGCGCCATCTCTTATTCTCCCTTCATGACAAGGCTTGCACTGAGCATTATGGCATTTCCGATGCAGACAGGAATGAAAAAGTCAGTCAGTGCTCCGGCAAGGGTCAGTGCTGCAGCCAGGAGGATGCAAACAAACGAAGGTGAACGGGAAAGAAAAACTCCCATGATCACTTCGATGATGACTATGATTATGAGCACGGGAACCTTTACCTCGGTCAGCATGAGTCCGAACACAAAGGACACTCCGATCAGCACGATGAGGAAAATGAGGCTCATTGTGGATCTGGGCATGACGCCGAAGATCAGTGTATCGGTTGCCCTCCTGCTGTGGGAATCAGCCTTGATGGATCCGTCCTGATTCCTCCGTGAAGCCCTGCGGTCGGGATTCTGATCGCTTCTCCTGTCCTGATGAGGAACCCTTTCGGCAGGCTGTTTGACAGGTGCCGAGGCAACATTTCCCTGACCCGGTGGCTGGTTTGCCTGTCCGGGAGTCTGGGGAGCCTGGGGAGCCGGTGAAAACGGCATTCTTTCAGGCATTGCAGGATTCTGATCATAGCCTCCTTTTTCAGGCCCGGCCATAAAGGATCCGCCCGGCCTTACGGGAGCCGGTCCGTTCTGTGAGCCCCTAATGGGGGTGCCCGTCTTTACAGGTTTGGGTGCTTTAGGTGCTTTCGGAGCCTTTGGAGCCTTGGCAGGCTTTTGAATGGTTCTTCCCATGCTCCTTCCCTTGTCAGGCTTTTCGGCAGGCTTACTTGCTCTTTCCAGCACATCAGCCTTTTCGGGATCAAGGACTACGGGAGTCGAAGTCCTTGCCATGGGCTTCTGATTGTTCATTATGGGCGGAGCCTTATATACGTTTCTTTCATATATCTCAGCAGGATCCGTCTGGGGCTGTTCAAAAAGCTCGTCAAACCTGGGCAGTTCCGTGGTAGCCCTCGAAAACAGAGGGGAATCAGGCTGGGTAAAGGGTTCAACAGCTCCTTCCCCTGCTGAGTAGGTAACAGGCTGGCCGGCTCCTTCTCCTGCTGAGTAGGTAACAGGCTGACCGGCTCCTTCTCCTGCTGAGTAGGTAACAGGCTGACCGGCTCCTTCTCCTGCTGTGTAAGTAACAGGCTGACCGGTTACTTCTGCCGGTGAATATGCAGCGGGCTGCACTTTTTCAGCCCCCTTATCCTCAGCATCACTGACAGTTTCATCAGCCGGTCTGTCTTCAACCGGGGTTTCAACGGTCCTGGGTGCATCTTCCTTTATGTTCTGATCCGAAGCTTTTTCAGACTTATTCTCTTCAGTCTTTATCTCTTCGGTCTTTATCTCTTTGGTCTTTATCTCCTCGGTCTTTATCTCTTCGGTCTTTATCTCATCATTCTGTTTCTCCTGTGGGCCCGCCTCTTTGAGTTCCTCAGCAGGAGGCAGCTGCCTTGTGCTTTGCAGATCCGAATCCTTAACCGGCGGCATGGGCATGGTCTGTTGGAGCTTCGGATCCTGCACAGGCGGCATGGGCATGGTCTGCTGGAGCTTCGGATCCTGCACAGGCGGCATGGGCATGGTCTGTTGGAGTTTCGGATCCTGCACAGGCGGCATGGGCATGGTCTGCCGGAGCTTCGGATCCTGCACAGGCGGCATGGACATGGTCTGCTGCAACTTGGGATCCTGCACAGGCGGCATGGACATAGTCTGATTAAAGCTGGGGTCCGGTCCGGGACCCATAAATCTCGGCTGAGCCATAGGCTGAGGCGGCATACCCGGCCGCATCATACCTGCCTGTTGAGAAAGACCGGGCTGCATGGGCATTCCCTGCTGCACAGGCATCCCCTGACCGGGCATTCCGGGCTGCATGGGCATTCCCTGACCGGGCATTCCGGGCTGCATGGGCATTCCCTGACCGGGCATTCCCGGCTGCATGGGCATTCCTGCCTGCGGCATCATCTGTTGTCCGGGAGCCATTCCCGGCTGAGGCGGCATACCCGGCCGCATCATACCCGGCTGTCCCGGGGCTGCCGGTACGGTCTTTGATGGCGGAACACTTACCACTACCCTGCGGTTTTCACCCAAAGGTCCGGGAGCAGGTGCTTCAACCTTTTTCTTTCTCCCGAAGAGACCTCCGGTCTTCTCGGGCTTGGGAGCCTTCGGTTCTTTCGGAGGCTTTGGCGCCTTAACCGGCTTCTCCTTTTTGGGCTTGGGTTCCCTGACCGGCTTTTCCTTCTTAGGCTTTGGCTCCTTTATGGGAGCCGGGCCCCTCATTGAACCGAAACCTGAAGAGCCTCCCGAAGAGCCTCTGGATAAACTTGGTTTTGAATTAAAACTGTTTTCTGCCACCGTCTTTCCCCTTTAATTTCAAAAAATATCGTATATGAAAAATAATAGTAACTATTCAGAACATACTCGGGCATTTTTGTGGGCTTACCACAGCAAATGCGAGTTTAACAGCGATTTTGCGCTTTCTCTGATCGCAAAATCAACCTGACAGTTCTTAAAACCGAAGGGTTCTGAACTGTTACAAATGCAGTAACTGTCCGGCTTATAAAAAGGCATGCCGAAGAACATTGAACCCCCTCAATATTCTCCGGCATCCGTTCTTTTCCTGCCGATAGAGTGACTCGAACACTCGACCCACGCATTACGAATGCGTTGCTCTACCAACTGAGCCATATCGGCAAACAAGGATAATTATATCAGATATAATTTATTTTTCAATCCCCGAAAGCTTAAACAGAGCCACGCTCATGGGAGCGACCCGGACACGGATGGAGTTTTCCCGCATATCACATTCGTCTTTTTTCGAAGTAATGGGCTTTGCGTTAACAAAACCGAAACCGCCGTATTTTTCGTCGTCGGAATTAAAGATCTCCTTATAGGTTCCTGCCATGGGCACACCGATCTTATATTCCTTCCTTGGAATGCTTATGAAGTTGGCAAGACACACCAGTATATCCCTGTTATCCTTTGAATGCCTTGCAAATACCAGAATGTTTTCATTGGCCGAGATATTGTTGATCCATTCGAAGCCCTCAGCCTCGCAATCAAGCTCATAAAGAGCCTTTTCCCTTTTGTAGAGTTTTAAGAGATCATCCAGACAGAGCCTGAATTTTCTGTCAATGTTTTCCGGTATGCTCCCTCCCGGATAAATCAGCTTTTTGCCGGGGTGGAACATAAAGAAGGAATAGAGACTCCTTAAATTCGAGAACTTTTCATCCTCGTCTCCGGAAACAGTTTCAAAAACAGTCTTTGCTCCTTCACTTAAGGCAGCATCAGAAAGAGGCAGGATGAAGTTTTCGTTGTACTGGTAGATCATGGGGAAACAGACTTCGTTATAGTGCCCCGAACGGCTTAACTGGTCATATTTCAAATATCCCAGAACATCCCTGCACCAGCCGAGGTTCAGCTTGTATGAAAAGCCGAGACCACCCTCATCCACGCTCTTTGTCATATCCGGATAGGCTGACTCATCATCCGCTATCATCAGCACATCGGAGGAAAGCTTTCTGATCACGGAATTCAGGTGTCTGAAGAATTCAAGGCTCTCAAGGTTTTCATTTCCCCCGTACATATTGGGAGTCCACTGACCGTCGCTCTTTCCGTAATCAAGGTAGATCATCCTTGTGATATCCCGTACCCTGAGGCCGTCTGCATGATATACACTGATCCAGAAAAGGGCATTGGCAATGAGGTAGTTTTTAACCTCATTTCTTCCCGTGTTGAAATATCTGCAATCTTCTCCGGGAACATAGCTTCTTTTTGCATCCCCCTCCTCATAGAGGCTGCTTCCGTCAAAGGAAATGAGACTTCCGTCATAATTTGCGAACCTGGAGCAGGAAAATGAAAGAATTACCCCCAGATCCCTTTTATGAAGCTCGTTTATAAGAGACATGAGTCCCTCGCTCTTAAGACCTTCATTGTTAACACAGAAGAAATTTCTGTCCGTATTCAGGGCATCCTCCAGAAGAACATGGGTATAACCCGATGCCAGAGCCTTGTCGGCAATGTCCTTTGCTATCTTCTTTGCGGCGGATTTTTTTGTTCCCGATTCATAAAGCGCAGTCTCATAAACGGATATGGGAGACTTTTCATTCTGGAACTTTCCCCTTTTCTCGATCCACTCGTCATCTGTAAAGGAAAAGCCCGAAAGATCGCTGACAACAGAGGCACCGTTTTCACCTTCCTCCCTTTCCAGAGCGTAGGGATCCTCCTTCATGACGCAGGTGCCGTTTTTAAGCTTGATCTCGAATTTATATTTCTGTCCCTTTTCCATTCCCGGAATGAAGAGCTCGAAAAATCCTGTTTCCCAAAGCCTCTCCATCTGGTGGAATCTTCCGTCCCAGCCGTTAAAATCACCCACAACACTGACCCTGACAGCATTGGGAGCCCAGAGAGCAAAAAGCACTCCGCTCACACCCGAAACCTCCATGGGTGAAGCACCCAGGATGTCATAGGCTCTGTAGTGAATGCCGGAACTCAGCTTCTGGATGTCTCTTTTGTTTATGACCCCGGGGAAGCTGTAGGGGTCTGCCTCTTCTCTCACATTTCCCTCGTTGTCAGTGATGACGAAGGTATATTCGAAGGGCTCGCGGTTCTTAACAAGAAGGGCAAAATACCCCTCCTCATCGGCAAGCTCCATGGCAATGGGTTTCTTATCACCCTTAAATTTAAACTCAACGCTTTTTGCATCGGGTTTAAAAGCGGTCACCAGTGTCTGTCCGCCTCTTATTGGATGTGCTCCCAGAACCGCCTTTGGATGATCCTCTTCGGAATATGTGACTGCTTCGATCTCAGCCCAGTCCATCAGGTTATACAGTTTCTTTGACATTGCCATGATTTCTTTTCCCCTTTATATTCTGTGTATGAACAATCCGGATCTGAGCTTGGGCTCAAACCAGGTGGATTTGGGCGGCATCAAAAGCCCTGCGTCCGCAACCTCAAACAACTCGTTTATGGATGTGGGATACATGGAAAAGGCCGCCACCGCCTTCATGGAATCGACAGCCTCCTCAAGGGCACCGATCCCCCTGATCCCTCCGACAAAGTCAATCCGGGGATCCGTCCGGGGATCCTCAATGTTAAGCACCGGAGCCAGAAGTTCATTTTGCAGTATCGAAACATCCAGGCTCTCAACAACATCGGTGAAGGTATTATCTCCCCTTAAAGTCAGCTCATACCATTTTCCGCTGATATACATCCCGAAGATGCCTTTTTCTGAAGGACTGTAAAGCCTGTCCTCAAGCTCCCTTACCTCAAATTTTTTCCTGATGCGGTCAAAGAACCTTTCCTCTGAAAGCCCGTTAAGGTCATAGACCAGCCTGTTATAGGCCAGGATCTTAAGTTCCTCATCGGGAAAAAGAACGGAAAGAAAATAATTATACTCACCGTCGGGATCTGCACCCTTTTCCTCTCTCTTTTTCAGCCCCACCTTAACTGCTGATGCGCAGCGGTGATGCCCGTCTGCTATGTAGATGCTGTCCGTATCCGAAAAAGCCTGTCTGATGGCAGCTATGTCCTCATCTTTGTCAATGATGAAGACCCTGTGCCTTATCCCGTCCGGAGAAGTAAAATCGTAAAGAGGAACACTGTCCTTCTTTATGGTCTCTACCCTCCGGCTGATCCCGTCATTTTTTCTGTAGGCCAGAAAGATAGGTCCTGTCTGGGCATTCAGGGCAGAAACATGGTCTATCCTGTCCTGCTCCTTGTCAGCCCTGGTGTTTTCATGCTTCTTTATGCGGCCGTTAACATAGTCGTCTATGGATGAGACGGCGACGATCCCGGTCTGCGTTCTTCCCTGCATGGTAAGCTCATAGATATAATAGCAGGCCTTTTCATCCTCTATGAACTGGCCCGAACCTGTCATCCCGTCAAGAAGGTCTGCTGCCTTTTTATAAACTGCAGGATCGTTAAAGGGCATGCCCTTTTCAAAATTGACCTCTGCCCTGTCTATTTTCAGGAAGGACAGGGGCTCCCTTTTTACCTCTTCCCTTGCCTCAGATTCGTTTACCACATCATAGGGAAGAGCCGCTATCCTTTCAGCCATGGATTTTTCAGGCCTTACAGCCTTAAAAGGTCTTATATCAGCCATGGTTTTACTTGACCACCCTGACCCTGAAGACCCCGTCCAGTCCGGAAAGCTTTTCTATGATGCCCGCATCTACCGGAGAATCGGTGTCCATCATGGTTATGGCGTTGTCGCCCTTTGACTTGTTGTTCATTTCCGAAATGTTTATTCCCGCATCCCCCAGGAATGCCGAGAATTTTGTGATCATGTTTGCCACATTCCTGTGGAAGACCATGATCCTGGATGCCTTTGTGCAGACACCCATGTTTATTGCAGGGAAATTAACGGAATTTCTTATGTTTCCGTTTTCCATATATTCAACCAGCTCCTTAACAGCCATGACAGCGCAGTTGTCCTCGCTCTCCTCTGTGGAAGCACCCAGGTGGGGAATTATGATGACCCCTTCCCTGCCGATGTTTCCGGGATTGGGGAAGTCGCAGACATATTTTCTGAGCTTTCCTGCCTTTAAGGCCTCGATAACGGCGGCTTCATCTACCAGAAGATCCCTGGCCAGATTTATGATTATTGTGCTGCTCTTCATGAGCTTTATTGATTCGGAATTGATCATATGCTTCGTTGAATCAAGCAGGGGCACATGAATGGTTATATAATCGCAGTTAGCATAGATCTCCGAAACATCCTTCACATGCCTTACGGAACGGGAAAGCTTCCAGGCAGCGTCAATGGAAATGTAGGGATCGTATCCGTAAACATCCATCCCTAAGTTGACTGCCGTGTTTGCAACCTGAATGCCGATGGCTCCCAGACCGATGACACCAAGCTTCTTACCGGAGATCTCGGTGCCTGCAAAGGCCTTTTTCTGCTTTTCTGCAGTCTTTGCGATGTCAGCATCATCCTTATTGTCAAGAACCCAGTTGATGCCTCCCACAACGTCACGGCTTGCAAGCAGCATGGCAGCGATCACCAGCTCCTTAACTCCGTTTGCGTTGGCGCCGGGCGTGTTGAAGACTACTATGCCCTTTTCGGCACATTTATCCAGGGGGATATTGTTGACCCCCGCGCCTGCCCTTGCAATGGCAAGGAGTTTATCAGGAAACTCCGTTTCATGCATGGAAGCCGAACGGACGAGTGCACAGTCGGCATCGGCCAGATCACTGCAGGCAATAAAATTTTCACTGAAACCGTCAAGACCTACCTGGGCTATGTTATTAAGACAATTATACTTAAACATTGGTTTTTACTTCCTCACTTTTTTTATCTGTAACTGTTCCGGACAGTCAGCCTCTTTTTTCAAAATCTGCCATAAACTCAACAAGCTTTTCCACACCCTCCTTAGGCATGGCATTATAGATCGAGGCCCTCATGCCTCCAACACTCCTGTGTCCTTTAAGGTTTACAAAGCCGGCTGCTTCAGCTTCTTTAACGAATCTTGCATTCAGCTCATCATCTCCTGTGACAAAGGGAACATTCATGAGAGACCTGTATTCCTTTTTCACCGTTCCCTTAAACATTTCGGAACTGTCAAGGAAGTCATAGAGGATCCTGGCCTTTTCCTCGTTCCTTTTCTTCATAACCTCAAGTCCGCCCATATCAAGGATCCATTTGAAAACCAGTCCGCAGATATAGATGTTGTAGCAGGGCGGCGTGTTATAGAGTGAATCCGAATCCGCGTGGGTCTTATAGGTGAGCATGGTGGGCGTTCCCTCAAGGGGTGAATCCGTGATGAGGTCATCCCTTATGATGACTATGGTAACTCCGGCAGGTCCCACATTTTTCTGGACTCCGCCGTAAACCAGACCGTATTTTGAAACGTCCATGGGCTCGGAAAGGAACATGGAAGATACATCGGAAACCAGAAGCTTTCCCTTTGTATTCGGCAGTTCCTTATACTTCGTTCCGTATATGGTGTTATTCTGGCAGATATAGACATAGTCTGCATCTTCACTTATGGGAAGATCGGACACATCGGGTATGTAGGAGAAGGTCTCATCCTCACTGGATGCGATCTTGTTTGCCTTGCCGTATTTTCCGGCTTCCTGCCAGGCTTTTTTTGCCCACTGACCCGTCACTATGAAGTCTGCCACACGATTCTTCATGAGATTCATGGGGATCATGGCAAATTGTGTTGAGGCTCCACCCTGAAGGAAAAGAACCCTGTAATTGTCCGGAATGCCAAGAAGCTTCCTGAAATCCGCCTCAGCCTCCTTAATGATCCCGTCATAGACTTTGGAACGGTGGCTCATCTCCATGACAGACTGGCCGGAGCCTTTGTAGTCCATCATCTCGTCTGCAGCCCTTTTTAAAACCTCCTCGGGAAGCATTGCCGGTCCTGCCGAAAAATTAAATACTCTGCTCATTTTTTACCGCCTTTCGCTGTTTGGATAATTGATTTTCTAATGAAAAACAACCCCGATAATTGATTTTCATTAGAAAATCAATTATCTATATTATCACCCGGTATGTATTCTTTCAAGTACATTACTGTCACCGGGGTTTATACGGTTACTGATCAGTAATAGGTTATCACGGGAAGTCCCACATAGGCCTGGGCATACAGCTTCTCCGCAAAGGAGGGGGGAAGGTTGACACAGCCGTGGGAACCGTTGGACTTGTAGATCTCACCGCCGAACCTGTTTCTCCAGTTGGCATCGTGAAGACCCACATGATTATGGAAGGCCATCCAGAATTTCACCGGAGTCCGGTAGTTATCCCCCACAAGCACCCTGTTTCTCTGCATGAAGTATATGGGTTCGATGGTTTCAGGAGTCCCGTTCCTCCTGTTGACATTTCCCGTCACAACATCGCTGTGCATGAAAAGCCGTCCGTTCTTGATGAAATAAAGATGCTGCTTAGACATGTCAACTTCAACATAGGTATCCCCGATACCGTTTTTGTCAGTCTCTTTGGTGAAAACAGGCGAACATCTGAAGTTTTCCCCGCTTGCGATCCCCTTCTTTATTATTTCCGCAGTCTTTTCGGAATCGACCTCCCGGCCGTATTGCCCGGAATTCAGGGAGACTGTTCCTCCGCTGTATTTTTCCCAGTAGATCTTTTTTCCTTTGGTATTAAAGAGGTCGGATACCTCATCAACACAGGCTCCCAGCCTGACACCCGAGATCAGTGGGTCTCCCTTGACATCAAGGACGAATTTACCGTCATTATCCGTAACAAAAAGGTCTGCTATGTCACTGCCCTCTATCACATAGGAGGAGCCGTTATCCTGCAGGGTAACCTTTGAGGACTGAAATTTTTCGATCTTATCAAAGACCTCTTTTGTTTCCCTGTCCTCCTCGGTTTCTGAATATTTGAAGCTGTAATCCACGTTGTTTAATTCGATGCCGATCTTTCCGCCCTCGATCGCCTCCAGGATGGAATTTACAAGCTTTTCCCTGTCTTTAAGATCCTCAGTGTTGTTTTCAAGGATATAGACTCCTGAAGCATCCCTGCTGATCCTCAGCACGGGATCCGGTCTTTCGGGGATCTCTTCCACAAAGGGAAGCTTTAAGACGGCCTTTAAGGCCTTCTTTTTATCATAGGATACCTTGGGCTTGATGTCATAGGTCCTGACGCCCGAAAGGTAGGGGATCCACATAAAGGGAGCCTCGGAGGATTTCAGGCCGGCAAGAGCCTTCGAATAGTCATAGCCGGAATCAAGATCCTTGTCGGTGATCCTTCCGATCTCCTTTCCGTCCTTTGTGATCACGAAGGAATAGTCCCTGTCGGTATCCCTGAGCAGAAGCCGGTTGGCTCCTTCAATGTCCTGACCCGTAAGGAGGATGCCGTTGACAAAGATATTTGCGGTAAAATGACCGATATAGAACCTTGCCACAAGCAGGTAAAAGACAGCCGAAATAATGGCAAGACTGATCAGCACTGCCCTGAGGGCGGCAAAAAATTCAGCTTTTTTCATTCCTTTCCTTCGATATCCTTCTCGTCGAAGGCCTCCGAAATAGCGCCACCCGGTGATACCATGGGAAATACCTTGTCATCCTCTTCGATGACAACATCTATAAGAGTGGGTCTGTCTGATGTGATGGCGCTCTTTATCGCATCATCAACCTCCTCCTTCTTTGTAACTCTTACCGCCCGACAGCCCATGGCCTCGGCAGCCTTCACATAATCGGTGTCATCCTCAAGGACAGTGTTGGAATATCTCTTATCATAAAAGAGGGTCTGCCACTGACGGACCATCCCAAGAACCCTGTTGTCGATGACGATCTCGATGACCGGTATCCTGTTCCTTGCTGCGGTCATGAGCTCATTCATGTTCATCCTAAAGCACCCGTCTCCGGCTATGTTCACGCAGATCCTGCCGGGATTTGCACTCTTTGCCCCAATGCAGGCTCCCAGACCGTAGCCCATGGTTCCAAGACCTCCCGAGGTCAGAAGCTGCCTGGGCTCCTTGAATTTATAGAACTGGGCAGCCCACATCTGATGCTGTCCAACATCGGTGGATATGATGGCATCGGATCCGGTCAGCTCGTCAAGCCTTTCAAGCAGATAGGGACAGGTCAGCCTGTCCTTTGGATAATCAAGTGGAAAGCTCTCCTTATATTCCCCGATATGTTTGTTCCACTCGGGTTTTTTACTCACTTCAAGCAGGGGCAGGAGCTTTGAGAGCACATCTTTAAGGTCTCCCACCACCGAGGCATCCGTCCGGATGTTTTTGTTGATCTCTGCATCATCTATGTCAATGTGAAGGATCTTTGCATTTGAGGCAAAGCTCTTTGCGTTGCCCACAACCCTGTCGGAAAAACGCGCTCCCAGTGCGATCAGAAGGTCACATTCGGAAACTCCTCTGTTGGTGGCTTTTGTTCCGTGCATGCCGATCATACCGCTGTAGTGGGGATCTTTTGCATCCACCACGCCCTTTCCCATAAGGGTGTCACAAACGGGAGAATCGATCTTTTCAACCAGATCCCTGACCTCTTTATATGCTCCTGAAATGACGGCTCCCCCTCCCACGTAGACATAGGGCTTTTTGGAAGCGTTTATCAGCTTTGCAGCCTTCTTTAAGTCCTCCTCATTTATGACGGGATTCTTAAGGTAAACCGCCTCGGATGAAGCCGGTTCAAAATCACAGACTGCAGCTGTCACGTCCTTTGTTATATCAACGATAACTGGTCCGGGCCTGCCGCTTTTTGCAATGCTGAAGGCCTTCCTTAAGGTGTCTGCCAGTATGTTCACATCCTTTACTATGTAGCCGTGCTTTGTGACAGGCATTGTGATCCCGACGATATCCACTTCCTGGAAGGTATCCTTTCCCAGAAGGGGAAGATTGACATTTGCCGTGATGGCAACCATGGGCACGGAATCCATATAGGCCGTTGCTATTCCGGTCACCAGATTTGTGGCTCCCGGACCTGAGGTTGCAAGACAGACTCCGACTTTTCCCGTGCTCCTGGCATAGCCGTCCGCCGCATGGGAAGCCCCCTGCTCATGACTTGTAAGTATGTGTCTTATCTCATCGGAATGCTTGTATAATTCGTCATATACATTAAGGATCGTGCCTCCCGGATAGCCGAAAACGGTATCCACCCCCTGTTCCTTAAGGATCTCTATCACGATCTGTGAACCTGTCAGCTGCATCGTTATTCCTCCAAAAATCTCAAAAAGCCAATCAAAAACCCTCTTCTGCGCCCGTAAAAAGCAATTGCTCACTACCCTCAGGTTTTTAAGCACTCACTAAGCAGGACATCCGAAAGGGAACGAAAGTCATTTAATCTCAAGGATCGCTCCCCTGTTTCCGCTGGTGACCAGTTTTTCATATCTTGCCAGATATCCGGTCTTAACTCTGGGCTCCCGGGGTGTCCACTTCTTTTTCCTCTCTTCTAAAACCTCATCGGAAAGATCCACATTCAGCGAATTCTCCGGAATATTGATCTTAATGATATCTCCCTCCTCGATAAGGGCAATGGGTCCCCCCACAGCCGCTTCGGGAGAAATGTGTCCGATGGATGCACCTCTTGAGGCGCCGGAAAATCTTCCGTCCGTAAGAAGAGCCACGGTCTCCCCAAGACCCATTCCCGCTATGGCTGAGGTGGGATTTAACATCTCACGCATTCCGGGACCGCCCTTGGGTCCTTCATATCTGATGACCACCACATCTCCGGGATTTATCTTTCCTCCGTAGATGGCGGCAATGGCATCCTCTTCACAGTCAAAGACCCTTGCGGGACCCTCATGGACCATCATCTCGGGTGCGACCGCTGAACGCTTAACTATTCCCGTGTCGGGAGCTATGTTGCCCTTAAGGACGGCAATGCCGCCCTCCTTCATGAAGGGATCGTCAATCGGACGGATGGTTTCGGGATCCAGATTCTTTGCATCCTTTATGTTTTCTCCCACCGTCTTTCCGGTGACTGTCATGCAGTCAAGGTTTAAGAGTCCCTTCTTTGAAAGCTCGTTCATCACCGCATAAACTCCGCCGGCTTCATTGAGATCCTCCATGTAGGTCCTGCCTGCGGGAGCCAGATGACAGAGGTTGGGAGTCCTTGCACTGACCTCGTTTGCTATCTCCATATCAAGCTCAAAGCCTGCCTCGTGGGCTATGGCGGGAAGATGGAGCATGGTATTGGTTGAACAGCCCAAAGCCATATCAACGGTCAGGGCGTTCATGAAGGCTTCCTTTGTCATGATATCCCTGGGTCTTATATTCCTTTTAAGCATTTCCATGACCATGTTGCCTGCATGTTTTGCAAGCCTGATCCTTTCCGAATAAACGGCGGGAACCGTTCCGTTCCCCTTAAGACCCATTCCTATGGCCTCTGTCAGGCAGTTCATGGAATTTGCCGTGTACATTCCCGAGCAGGACCCGCAGGTGGGACAAGTGTGCTCGTCAAAATAGGCAAGTTCCTCCTCGTCTATGGTTCCTGCCTTCTTTGCGCCCACTGCTTCAAACATCGAAGAAAGGGATGTCTTTTTTCCGTGAACCCTTCCGGCAAGCATGGGACCGCCGGAAACGAAGACAGTGGGAACATTTACCCTTGCAGCAGCCATCAGGAGTCCGGGAACGTTCTTATCACAGTTTGGAACCATCACAAGAGCGTCAAACTGATGGGCAATAGCCATACATTCGGTGGAATCACAGATAAGATCCCGGGTCACCAGGGAATATTTCATGCCTATGTGTCCCATGGCGATGCCGTCGCAGACTGCGATGGCAGGAAAGACAACCGGCATTCCTCCGGCTTCGGCCACGCCAAGCTTAACCGCTTCGACGATCTTGTCTATGTTCATGTGTCCCGGTACGATCTCATTGTAGGAGCTTACGATCCCCACCATGGGCCGGGCCATCTCTTCCTTGGTGAATCCCAGAGCGTTAAAAAGACTTCTGTGAGGGGCGTGCTCGTCCCCGGTCTTAACATTATCACTTAACATTTCTGTCTCCTTTCTTAAGGATCCATTCATCAGATCCTCTCATCAGATCCTTTCAGCTATCAGAGTTCCCATTTCCGAGCATTTAACCTCTTTAAGTCCCCCGGACATTATATCAAAGGTCCTGAAGCCCTCGCTTAAAACCCGTGACACCGCATCTTCAATGCTTTTTGCGGCTTCATCCATGTCAAAGGAAAACCTTAACATCATGGCGGCACTGAGGATGGTGGCTATGGGATTTGCCACATCCTTTCCGGCTATGTCCGGAGCCGAACCGCCGGAAGGTTCATAGAGTCCGAATTTCGTATCATTTAAGGAGGCACTTGAAAGCATTCCGATGGAGCCTGTGATCTGGGCTGCCTCATCGGAAAGAATGTCTCCGAACATGTTCTCGGTAAAGACCACATCAAACTGGGCGGGATCCTTAACAAGCTGCATTGCACAGTTGTCTACCAGCATGTGCTCTAAGGACACTTCGGGATAGTCCTTTGCGACCTCCTCGGTCACCTTTCTCCACAGTCTTGAAGAATCCAGCACATTTGCCTTGTCGACACTGGTTACCTTCTTCCTTCTCTTCATGGCGATCCCGAAGGCCTTTTTTGCGGCCCTCCTGATCTCTTCCTCACTGTAGGTCAAGGTATCCACGGCGGTTCTCATCCCCTTTTCTTCAAAGGTCTTCCTTTCTCCGAAATAGAGTCCACCCGTAAGTTCCCTTACAATGATCAGATCAAAGCCCCTGTCGGCAATATCCTTTCTTAAGGGAGAAGCATCCTTAAGCTCCCCATAAAGAACCGAGGGACGCAGGTTTGCAAAAAGGTTGAGCTCCTTTCTGATCTTTAAAAGTCCCGCCTCCGGTCTTTTGTCCGCCGGCAGCTTATACCAGGGAGAAGTGGCCGTATTTCCCCCGATGGAGCCCATTAGCACGGCATCTGATGCTTTTGCGGAAGCTATGGCTTCATCCGTAAGGGGGATACCGTACTTATCTATGGAACAGCCACCCATCAGTATGTCTTCATAGTTTATTTCAAATTCGAATTTTTTTGAGCAGGCATCAAGCACCTTTACCGCCTGGCCTGTTACCTCGGGTCCGATACCGTCCCCTGCGATCACTCCTATTTTCATTTAATTTTTTTCCTTCTTATCTTTTTTATCTTCCGCGGGTGCTGAAGCTGCTGCACTCTCCGGCTTTTCGATCTGGGCAATGGCATCCTTCTTCATGGGGATCCTGCAGTTTTTATTGCTTCCGAATTCGACTATTATGGTATCATCCTCGTCTGAAACGTCGATCACGACTCCGTAGAAGCCGCTGGTGGTCAGAACGCTGTCACCCACCTCCAGGGTGGAGAGCATCTGTGTGATCCTGTTCTGTTCCTTCTTCTGGGGACGTATCATGATCAGATAGATGAATGCGCCGATGGCCACCACATATAAGATCATGGTCACAACCCCTGTGGTCGATGACATTCCCGTTGCCTGCTGTGCTGTTAATAAAATTGAGTTCATTATCCTTCTCCTTTATTTAAATAATTATCAAGGAAATCCTTTCTGAATTCCCCGTATTTACCTTCATCCAAAGCCTCCCTTATCTCACACATCAGATGGTTGTAAAAATAAAGGTTGTGGGTCACACAAAGCCTTAAGCCAAGCATTTCCCCGGCTTTTAACAGATGCCTGATATATGCCCTGCTGTATCTTCTGCAGGCAGGACAGGCGCAGCCCTCCTCAATGGGCCGCATGTCTGTTTCAAAGGCCTTGTTTTTAAGGTTAAGCTTTCCGAAATGGGTGTAGAGCTGTCCGTGCCTTGCGTTCCTTGAAGGATAGACACAGTCAAAGAAATCCACCCCTCTGTAGACCGCCTCCACTATATTGTCCGGTGTTCCGACTCCCATCAGATAAATTGGCTTATCCTGGGGAAGCTCGGGAACTGTCACATCCAGGACGTGATACATCTGCTCATGGGTCTCTCCCACGGCAAGACCCCCGATGGCATAGCCGTCAAGGTCAAGCTCCCTGATCTTTCTGGCGTTTTTTACCCTTATGTCGTCAAACACCGCTCCCTGGTTTATCCCGAAAAGGAGCTGCTGTCTGTTTACCGTATCATCAAGCGAATTAAGGACCTTCATCTTTTCGATGCATCTTACAAGCCAGCGCTCGGTCCTTTCAACGGATCTTTCCACATATTCCCTGTCAGCCAGGGCGTTGGGACATTCATCAAAGGCCATGGCAATGGTGGAGGCCAGGTTTGACTGGATCTGTATGCTCTCCTCGGGTCCCATGAATATCTTATGGCCGTCTATGTGGGATCTGAAGGAGACTCCCTCCTCCGTAATGTTCCTTAAGCTGCTTAAGGAATAGACCTGAAAGCCGCCGGAATCCGTCAGGATCGGCCCCTTCCAGGAGGTAAAGGTGTTTAATCCCCCCAGCTTTTTGATAAGCTCATCCCCGGTCCTGACATGCAGGTGGTAGGTGTTGCACAGCATCACCTGGGTATCTATAAGCTCCAGGTCATCTGCCGAAACTGCGCCCTTAATGGCAGCCACCGTACCCACATTCATGAAGACCGGAGTCTCAATGGTACCGTGAACGGTTTCAAACCTGCCCCGTCTTGCCCGTCCGTCTGTTTTCAACAAGGTGTAGGAAGCCAATTCTTCAATCCACCAGTCCTATCATTTTGTCGTATTCCTCAAGAGTAAGACCCAGCCGGTTTATCTCCCTTGCCGCCTCAACCCCCACATATCTATAGTGCCAGGGCTCAAATATGATGTCCGTGATATCTTCCTTTCCCCTGGGATATCTTAAAATGAAACCGAACCTCTCCGCATTTTCCTTAAGCCATTTTCCACCGTCGGTTTCAGCAAAGGATTCGTTTAACATCTGGTTTTCCGGTACACCGAAGTCAAAGGCAAGCCCAACCTGGTGCTCACTGGTGCCGGGAATGGCCACGGTTTCCGAAGCCAGATCATAGGCCTTATCATGGTCATAGCCCTTTCTTTCATACTGGGCAACCTTTTTTTCAAACAGCTTCTGCTGCTTTTCCTCGGACCTGTAGGGCGAGCAGATCATAAGATCAACCCCGTCCGCCCTGGCTGCCTTCTGCATGGCAAGCACATGCTCCACGACCCGGACATCGGACTTGATGTTTCCCTTGATGGTCGCAAGTTCAAACTCATAGTCGTCAGGTATGGGGTGTTCCTTGTTTATGAGGATCAGTGCCCAGTCGTCATCAAAGGAGGCTTCCTCCAGTTCTCCGTCCTCGCCCGCGATCTTTACGGTGTTTTTGCCCGACCTTTTGTTCTGCTTTGCCTTCAGCTCCTCAGCCGCCTTCCTGGAATCATCGAGGATCCTTTCTATGTCGGATTCATCCGCCTGAACAGAAAGGTCGTCGTTTTCATATACATCCTCACCCAGGATCCCGGCTTTTTCCACCTCGATCCTTTCGCCGTTTTCATCTATTATCACTATCCTGTCAGCCGTCTTTTCCTCCTGCATGGGGGTGGCGGACACATCAAAGCTTGCAAAGGTTACAAAAACAAGCCCCACGGTAAAAAGTGCTGAAATTTTTCTTAAGGGTATCTTCCTCATGAGTTTATCCGGTCCATTAACCAAAATCAAAGCCTGAAGCCGAAGGGAAGGAGGTCTTTAAGCTTAAAGACGGAAAAATCCTCTGTCCCCGTTCCCGTTATGACTTCAAAGGTATTTTCATCCGAAAATTCAAAAAGCACCTGGCGGCAGACACCGCAGGGGTAGGCATAGTTCATTTCACCGTCTTCAGGTCCCCCCACAACGGCAATTGCGGCAAATTCACGCTCTCCCTCGCTCACAGCCTTGAAAACGGCTGTCCTTTCGGCACAGTTGGTAGGTGAATAGGAGGCATTTTCTATGTTGCAGCCCCTGTAGACCCTTCCTGACTTTGTTAAGAGTGCCGCGCCCACCCGGTAGTGTGAATAGGGGGAATATGAGGCTTCCCTTGCCTTCAGTGCCTCTTCGATCAGCATTTTGCAGTCTGTCATTTTCTGTCCTCCATGGGAGTGTATTCCCTCTGGGGCTGGGCGCTCTTAAATGCCGGCCTTATGATCTTTCCGTTGTTTGAAAGCTCTTCGATCCGGTGGGCTGTCCAGCCGGCTATCCTTGCACAGGCAAAAAGAGGTGTGAAAAGCTCCTGGGGGAGATTCAGCATGCTGTAGACAAAGCCTGAATAGAAGTCCACATTGCAGCACACGCCCTTATATATGGGTCTCCTTTTTTCTATGATCCTGGGACCCAGATGTTCCACCTTGTCATAGAGTTTAAATTCTTCCTCAAGTCCCTTTTCGGCAGCCAGTTTTTCAACAAACTTTTTGAATATCACCTCTCTGGGATCCGAATGCGAATAGACCGCATGTCCCATACCGTAGATCAGTCCCTGCTTGTCAAACACCTTTTTATCCAGAAGGTCGTTAAGATATGCGGATATCTCCTCGTCATCATTCCAGTCCCTTACGGTTCTCTTCAGATCCTCAAACATCTTCATGACCTTGATGTTTGCACCCCCGTGCCTGGGGCCCTTAAGGGAGCCTAAAGAAGCGGCAACCGTGGAATAGGTGTCGGTTCCGGTGGAGGTTATGACATGGGTCGTAAAGGTGGAATTATTTCCGCCGCCGTGATCTGCATGAAGGACCAGGGCTATATCCAGGATCTTTGCCTCAAGCTCAGTGTAGGAGCTGTCCGGTCTTAAGATGTGCAGAAGGTTTTCTGCCGAGGAAAGCTCCGGAACCGGCGGGTGTATGAAAAGACTGTTCCCGTTCTGATAGTGGGAATAGGCCTGATAGCCGTAGACCGTCAGCATGGGAAATACCGAGATAAGCTGCAGTCCCTGCCTTAGGACATTGGCAACCGAGATATCGTCGGCATTGTTGTCATAGGCATAAAGAGTCAGCACGCTCCTTGCCAGCGTGTTCATCATGTCGTTGCTCGGCGCCTTCATTATGACATCCCTGACGAAGTTTTTGGGCAGAGACCTGTAGGAGCCCAGAAGCTTTGAAAAATCAGTCAGTTCATTTTTTGAGGGAAGCTTATCGAAAAGCAGAAGGTAGCAAATCTCTTCATAGCCGAAACGCTTTTCGTTCACAAAGCCCCTGACAAGATCCTTTATGCTGTAGCCTCTGTAGTAGAGATTCCCGTCTGTGGGAACAGTGACGCCGTCAACGATTTTAACGGCCTGTATGTCGGAAATGTGGGTAAGTCCGGCAAGCACGCCCTTTCCGTTTATGTCCCTGAGGCCTCTTTTTACATCATATTTTCTGTAGAGCTCGGAATCTATGATCATAGACTTCCGGGCTTTTTCAGCAAGTATCTCAATATCAGGAGTTACTTCGGAGTAATCCATTTCACTTTTGGTCATTATTCGCTCCTTTCCTGAACAGTTGACTTATTCCTCTAAACCGCAATCTTTTCTATAATAATATAAAAAAAAATCGAGGTCAATCGTTTTAGGATCTCAGCTATTCCCTAAGATACCTTCTCTGCATATTCATGGTATATACCCCGAAGGCGATGACGATGGCCATGGATCCCAGATAAAAGACCGTGGGAGCCATTGCAGGCATCTCAATATGGAGGAAGGAAAAGACTGTGAAGACGCCTCCCCCTGCCACCAGGAGGATCCCCATAAAGATACAGGGAAGGAACATATGCTCTATGTAGCCCTGCTTATCCTTTGCCCTGTCCGGATCTATGTTTTTGGAGATGAGGCTCTTGGGGATCTCTCCCCTGACCTTCATCACGATGGATGAACAGATCAGGTAGACCCCTGCAAGGATCACAAAGATATCCAGCATATTGTTTGTATTCTGTGCAAAAGCGGTTTCATTCATGACGTTCTCTCCTTTATCTTTGATAACTGTCCAAAATCCTGCCAAATCCACATATTTGCCCGCAGCTACTCGACTCCATCAGCATGCTTAGTCGCTCGTGGCTCGGGACTGAACAGTAACTGGTCACGGTCTGTCAGCAACATTTTTTGATTAAAAGTTGAAATATTACCGAATGTAGTGTATTATGAGGTAGTTATAGGTACATTTAGTTGTGCCTTGCTTATTTTATATAAAAACAATGCTTAATGCAATGATAAAGAGGTGGCTGTTTTGGAAATTTCGGATATTAAGGTTCTGATCTGCGATGATTCCACGCTGGCAAGAAAAAACATGACTGACAAGCTGAATGCCTGTGGCGTGACAGATATCCTCGTTGTCAATGACGGTCAGAGTGCGATCGATACATATAAAGCTGAGAGACCCAACATAGTTTTTCTTGATATTGTAATGCCTGTAAAGGACGGCATCACCGCTCTGAGGGAGATCACGGAATTTGACAGCGATGCCTATGCTGTCATGGTCTCTTCGGCCGGAACCCAGGTTCACATCAGGGAGGCCATCAAGTGCGGAGCCAGAGACTTCCTGCAAAAGCCCGCCACCCTTGAGCAGGTTCAGGCAGTGATCGATCACGTTCTGTACAATGACTGATCCGGATTGATCGTAACCGTTCAGAACCCTCCGGTTTCTGAACGGTTACCATTGATCTTTCTTAACGGTCGAGGAATTCCCCGACCGTTTTTTTCATGTCTGCTGTTTCAATGGTCTTATCGTGTCTGACAGGGGCATCCTTCAAACCGCTCACCGCATCGGGGATCCTGACCCCGCTTATCTCATAAAGGCTTTCCGTCAGCTTAAATATATCCTCCTCTTCCGTCTTTCCCCTGATCGCCCGGATCACGCTGCCGGCAAATTTGTAGGGACTGGCGGTTGATGCCACAAGACAGCTTTCTCCGGAAAGGCTGTCCCTCAGTTTTCTTAAAACCGCAGAAGCCACAGCCGTGTGTGTGTCGATCACATATCCCGTATCTTCATACACCCTCTTTATCTCATCAAAGGTTTCCTCTTCCGTGGCAAAGCCTGCCTCAAAGCAGGAAAGGCCTTCCCTCATTTTTTCTGTGATCTCATATTTCCCCCCGGTCTTAAGAGCTTCCATGAGCCTTGATGTCATTTCCGTGTCATCGCCCGAAATATGATAGAGAAGCCTTTCGAGATTGCTGGAAATGAGAATATCCATTGAAGGAGAAACCGTTAATATGAAGTCCCTGTTTCTGTCATAGCATCCCGTACCGAAGAAATCATAAAGCACCTTATTGTCATTTGAGGCGCAGATCAGTTTGCTTACCGGAAGTCCCATCTGCATGGCATAATATGCAGCAAGGATATTCCCGAAGTTTCCGGTGGGAACGCAGATGTTTATCCTGTCCTTTTCGTTTATCCTGCCTTCCCTGAGGAGTCTTAAGTAGGCATAAAAGTAGTAGACGATCTGGGGACAGAGTCTTCCGATATTTATGGAGTTTGCCGAAGAAAGGATGCAGCCCTTCTCCTTTGCCTGCCTGATAAAGGCGGCATCATTAAAAATGCCCTTGACCCCGTTCTGGCAGTCATCAAAATTACCCTTCACTCCGATGACAGATGTGTTGTCCCCCTCCTGGGTCACCATCTGCAGCTCCTGGATCCTGCTCACTCCGTCCTTCGGATAGAAGACCATGATGGAGGTGCCCTCTACCCCTGCAAATCCCGCAAGAGCAGCCTTTCCGGTATCGCCGGAAGTGGCAGTCAGGATAAGGATATTGTCATCCACCGCATTTTTTTTCGCAGACACGGTCATCAGGTAGGGAAGTATGGAAAGCGCCATATCCTTAAAGGCTATGGTCTTTCCGTGAAAGAGTTCAAGATAATATGCTCCGTCTGCATATGTCAGAGGTGCGATCTCGGGAGTATCGAATTTGTCGTCATAGGCCGAATTTATGCAGTGTAAAAGCTCTTCCTTTGTGAAATCGTCAAAATAGAGCTTAAGGATCTCATAGGCCAGCTCCCTGTAGTCAAGATCCTTTAATTCTTCTATCTTTTTATCTAGCGCAGGGATCCTTTCGGGCACGAACAGACCCCCGTCATCGCTCAGGCCCTTTAATATGGCAAGCGAGGGTGTAAGCTTCACGGTTTTATCTCTGGTACTGTTGTATAACATTTTTTCCTCCCACAGGACAAAATAATAGTTTAGGTTAAGCCCGAAGCCACGGGCACAGTAACGTTACTATACTTTATTTTCAACAATTTTACAACCTTCCGGCCTCCGGTGCATGAGCAGGCAAACCTTTTTTGGTTACTGCTTACCTTGTCAGCCATACCACATAAGAAGCAGCCTTTTTTGACCTGAATTTCGATTTAGTGTATGATGTCATTCATGACTGGTATCTTTAAGACAACAAAAAAAGACGGCACTGTATACTATCGTGCCTCCATAACCTTCAGAGGCAAGCATATCAGCATCGGCAGCAGCGAAAGCGAAGCCGAGGCTGTTTCCATGTATGAAACCGCTGTCAGGGTGGTTAAGGGAGACTGTGTGGTGGAGGAATATTTCAACTACCCGGATATCCCCTTTAAGAAGTATATTACCCTGATCAATTTCAGGGATCACGGGATGTATATAAAGAATCCCATATTTTTGAGGAAGTCCTATTTTTCCTACTATCTGGATCCGGAGCTTGAGCTTAAATTCGACATGGAGGATCTTTTCTACTATTCGGGACATGCCATTATGAGAAGGGGCAGGCATCTCTTTGTCTCCGCCTACGGTATGCAGGAGAACATCCTGGGACGCTACGGCATCGGAAGCTTTGCGGTGCCGGGCAGGGATTACATCTTTGTTAACGGCGATGATACCGACTTCAGATATTCAAACATAAAGGTCATAAATCCCTATTCCGGAATAAAGGCAGTTACCGAGGGCATGACCACCTTTTACGAAACCAAGATCCACCTTAACGGAGACTGGAAGCTGGGCCGTTTTCCCTCAATGGAGCTTGCTGCCGTGGCCTACAACAAGGCTTTGGACGAGGCAAGAAAGCACGGCTTAAAGCCCAGAAGCAGCTATATCTACCTCGAGGACTTAAACGCCCGCCAATATGCGGAACTTTATTCGTCGGTAAAGCTGCCCCGGAAATATCTGGATCACCTTTCGGAATAGGATATCAGACAGATGTCCATGGACACCCTGCCGTTTATCCCGTCGACGGCTCCGTCATTTGAATACTGTCTCATGGCATATCTGTAGGGATAAACACACTCCTCGTCAGTATCAAAGAGCCAGAAGCCGTATCCGTAGAGCTGGCTTAAATCCATCCTTTTTACCAGCTGTTTTTTTGTACCGGCGATCATGGGCATGTAGCCATAGGCTCTGATCACTTCGCAAAAGGCTGCGGCACATTCCGTCAGTCCCTGTGCAGAAAGATTCTGGGTCCTGTAGCTGTCGTTTTCAACAGCTTCAGAATCAAACACAACGGGATAGTCAACCCTGGCTTTTGAAAGTGCAGCAACGACGTAATTGGCCTCCTCCACTGCTTCGACCTTCGTCACGGCCTGGGAAAAGAAATAGGCTCCGATCTGTATCCCGTTTTGAGAACAGCCCTCTATGTTTTTCTGCAGATTTTCATCAAGGATGATCTTCCCTGTGGAATAGCCTCTCGAGCCCACCTTCAGCATGGCAAATTCCACTCCGTCCTCCTTAACCTTTTTCCAGTCAATGTCCCCGTTATTCTTGGAAACATCTATGCCGAAATGAGATATGGTCTTTCCGTTTGATTCATAAAAAAGCCTGTCTCCGTTATAATAAAAACCGTCCTTATCCAGCTCGTTTAAGGAAAGTGCCCTGCTTATGGCGATCATTTCAGGCTCTTCGCCCTCACGGCTTATGTTGAAGCTGTTCTTAAGCTCTTTTTCCTTTCTTTCCTTTTCGGCTGCATCCCTTGAAAGCTCCCTTAAAACCTCTTCCTTTCCGCTCAGGGGTTTTTCTTTTCTTCCCCCATCCGATGAAATGACCGTTTCCTCCTTCTCATCCCTGTCATACATATTCCAGAAGCTGAGTTCATCCGAAGTCCGCTTATTGCCTTCGTTTGAATGTACAGCCTCTTCGTGGGTCCGGGTTTCCCCGGCTGAGACGGTTTTGAGAGATGTTGTGTAGTCTTTGTTCTGCCGCGGCTTTCTGTTTGAGGAAAAGGTCAGGGCCAGGATCGCAAAAACAGCAATGGAGGCGACAAGACACCCGATGGCTATGCGCTTTCCTGCGTTTACTCCGTCATTATAGGAATCATTATCAAACATTGACATGGCTTATCAGTTACCTCTTTTTGATTAGCTTTTTGACACATAAGTACAAATATTATACTATATTGGTGTTGCTTAAAGCAAAGTGAGGATAAATATGCAGACTCTGAAAAACAGCGTTTTTCAACTTAACATCAGATATCCCCTTGAAAAGCTTTCGGATCCCGAAAAGCTTCTCTTTGTGGATATTGAAACCACCGGTCTTTCGCCGGATAAGGCAGTGGTCTATCTGATCGGCTGCGGATATATCAAAAACGGAAGCTGCCGGACCATCCAGTTCTTTGCCGATGATGTTAACGACGAGGAAGCCGTTCTTTATTCCTTCTACAATTTTTCCTTAAAATTCGATACCCTGATCACCTATAACGGCAATAAATTTGACATCCCCTTCCTGGAATCCAGGATGAACCGTTACGACATGCCCATGAACTTCGATAATTTTAAGGGTGTTGATATATACAAAAGGATACGTCCCTACAGGGCTTTATTTGCCCTGCCCGATCTGAAACAAAAGACCGTGGAAGGCTTTCTTGACATAGAAAGGGATGACAAAAAAAGCGGCAGCGAGCTCATTAAGGTCTATGCCGAGTACAGTGAAAAGCCCGATGAATTTTCCTTAAATCTCCTGCTTGGCCATAATTTCGATGACATTGTAGGTATGATGAAGCTCATCTGCATGCTTTCCTACAGCGATGCCTTCAACGAGAAGATCAGCGCCGAAAAGGCGATAAAAAACAATTATAAGGATTATAACGGTCGGATAAAAAGTGAACTTATCATCGAGTTCTCCTTTCCCACTCCTATCCCCAAGCCTGTTTCTTCGGGCTTTTCCGACTGTTATCTGATGCTGGGGGGAAACAGGGGGAAACTCAGGATATCCATGTACACGGGATATCTCAAATATTTCTATCCCAACTACATGGATTATTACTATCTTCCCGACGAGGACAGGGCCGTGCATAAATCCGTGGGAGCCTATGTGGATAAGGATCACCGGGTTCAGGCAAAGGCTTCAAACTGCTACACAAGAAAAAAAGGGGTGTTTCTTCCGGAATGGGCTGAGATAGTGACTCCTGTCTTCTATGAAAATTACAGGGACAACACCATGTATTTTGAATTAAGTGAAACAATAAAGAACGACCCGGAGGTCTTCACCAGATATGCGGCTCATTTAATGGAGATCATAATGAAAGAAACGTAACCACTCAGAACATACCCGGGCATTTTTGCGGACTTGCCCACAGAAAATGACCGGGTTTAACAGCGATTTTATGCCCGCACGAAGTGCGACTCTGATCGCAAAATCGCCGTAAAAATTCCTAAAAGCCTGTCTCATCCTTCCTTGCGGTAGTAGAAAGAATTCTCTCTTTTAAGACCTATTTCCTTGTATTTCATGATCTGTTCCGTGCTTCCGATGAAAAGAAGTCCGCCCGGTTTCAGAGAATCCGAGAATTTCTTAAAGACCTCAGCCTTCGCATCTTCCGTAAAATAGATCAGAACGTTCCTGCAGATGATGAAATCATAGTTTGTGTCATATTTATCCTTTAACAGATTATGCTCCCTGAAGGTCACGTGCTTTTTGATCTCATCCGAGATCTGGAAGGAAGGTCCCACTGGAGTAAAATATTTCTTTTTCAGGTCGGCAGGAACTCCGGCTATACTCTTTGCATCATAGAGCCCCACCTTGGCCTTTGCTATGACTGTCTTGTCAAGATCCGTTGCATTGATCCTGATCTGATTCATGGGAATGTGCTTTGAAAAGGCCATTACCAGTGAATAGGGCTCATCGCCTGTTGAACATGCGGCACTCCAGACCTTGAGATTCTTTCCGAACCTGTTTATGAGATCCGGAAGGAACTGTTCATCCATGAGCTTCCACTGATCGGGATTCCTGTAGAATTCGGAAACATTGATCGTGATGTAGTTAATGAATTCGTCAAATACCTCGCCCTTCTTCTTCAGTGCATCGGTATAGTCGGGATATCCCTTGAAGTTATTCTTCTTAACAAGAGAATCAATACGGCGTTTCATCTGCTGCTCTTTATAGGCATTCAGATCGATCTTGGTCAGCGCCAGTATTTCCTTCTTGAAATCTTCATATGTGTTCATCATGGCTCAAATGTCCCCCTTATAATAAGTTGGGGTCTCGTGATGCATCAAACCCTTATCCTGAAAAGGGTTAACAACACCCTGACCCCAACATCTTGTTTAAGCAGATATGACTTCCTGTTTATTCTTCTGCAGACTCTGCTGCCTCCTCTGCCGGTTCAGCTGCCTCTGCTTGGGCAGGCGCTTCTGCAGGTGCCTTTTCGGGAGCGGGAAGCAATGCCTTTATGGAAAGAGAGATCTTTCTCTCGTTTTCATCGAAGTCCACAACCTTTGCGGTTACACTCTCACCCGACTTTAACACATCGGAAGGCTTTGCAATGTGCTCATGTGAGATCTGTGAAACATGAAGCAGTGCATCAATTCCGGGCTCAAGCTCAATGAAAGCACCGAAATCCGTCATCCTTGCAACCTTTCCTGTTACCTCACTTCCTACGGAATATTTCTCACCTGCATCCTTCCAGGGATTCTTATCCGGGAATTTCATGGAAAGAGCTATCTTGCTGCCGTTTATGTCCTTAATGAGAACCGAAACAGTATCGCCCACCTTTAAGATCTTTCTGGGGCTGTCAACATGTCCCCAGGACATCTCGGAGATGTGAAGAAGACCGTCCACTCCGCCCAGATCAACGAAGGCTCCGAAGTCCGTGATGTTCTTTACAACACCCTCAACGGTGTCTCCAACACTGATCTTCTCAAAGAGTTCCTTTCTTAAGGCCTCGTTCTTTTCCTTTACAAGAACCTTTCTGTCACCGATGATCCTTCTCCTGCGGGGATTGAATTCCGTTATTATGAATTCGATCTCCTGATCGAGATATTTGTTGAGATCCCTTTCAAAGGTATCCGAAACAAGGCTTGCGGGAATGAAGACCTTTGAATCTTCCACGCTGACCGAAAGTCCGCCGTCAAGAACCTTAACAACCTTTGCCTTGAGAATTTCCTTATTGTTGAAGGCTTCCTCAAGCCTCTTGTTGCCCTTATCCTGTGCAAGTCTCTTGTAGGTAAGAACGACCTGCCCGTCGCCGTCATTAACCTTTAAGACCTTGGCTTCCATCTTGTCGCCGACATTCACTACTGTGGTAAGATCCAGCCCGGAATCGTTGGAATACTCATTCTGAGTGATTATGCCGTCTGCCTTATAGCCTATGTTCAGGACTATCTCATCGGGCTTGACGGAAATGACCGTTCCCTCAACAACCTCCCCTGTGTGTATTGTTTTGAATGTTTCATTCAACATTTGTTCAAATGTCATCTCTTCTGACATATGCTTGAACCTCCTCGATAATAATATTGGGGGTTGATGCCCCGGCAGTAATACCTACACAAGCAGTTGATTCTGAGAAAATATCATTTCGTGAAACCAAGTCTTCCAGTGTCTGTACAAAAACCGTGTTGCTGCATAGTCCCGAGCAGATCTCAAAGAGCTTTGCCGTGTTGGAACTGTGCCTATCCCCTATAACAATCATGCAATCCGCTTTCCCTGCAAGGACACGGGCTTCTTCCTGGCGTTCAAAAGTCGCATTGCATATTGTATTCACAACGTTAACACTATACTCTTTTTTGTCAAATATTTCAACTATTTCTTTAAATTTAGTGCTGTTAAATGTGGTCTGGGACACGATACAGAGCGGTTTGCCCTGCATTTCCTTAAATTCTTCGGCCTCTTTTGTGCTTTTTATGACACTGACATGGTCTCCGGCATAGCTTATGATCCCCTTTACCTCAGGGTGATCCTTATCCCCGGTGATGATTATGTGCTTTCCCTTTTCAGCCTCTTCCCTGACTATCCTGTGGATCTTAAGCACAAAGGGACAGGTTGCATCAACGATCCTGATGCCTTTTTTTTCAAGGCTTTCGTAGACTTCCCTTTCAACCCCGTGGGATCTGATGATGACCGTGGAATTTTCCCCGTCTTCGATCTCATCGGGAGAATTTATTATCCCCACTCCCCGGTTTTTAAGCTCTGCGACCACTTCCCCGTTATGTATGATGGGACCGTAGGTATATATCCTGCCGCCCTTTTCTATCTCTTCATAAACAGTATCGACTGCTCTTTTTACGCCGAAGCAGAAGCCGGCTGTTTTTGCGGTTATCACATCCATGATACTATCTTTGCGGCAGCTTCCTCTGCCGTCATATGGCCCGTGTCCAGCAAAACCGCATCCCAGGCCTTTTTTAAGGGGGCTTCAGCTCTTGTCATGTCCCGCTCATCCCTTTCATTGATCTCCTTTTCGATCTCTTCCAGATTACAGCTTATGCCCTTTGCCACGTTTTCATCATATCTTCTCTTTGCCCTGACGGCCGCGGAAGCAGTCATATATACCTTAAGATATGCGTGGGGAAGAACCGCTGTGCCTATGTCCCTGCCGTCCATGACAACGCTGTTTTTTTCTGCCAGTTCCTTCTGAAGCAGGGTCATTCTTGCCCGGACCTCCTTTACCGTGGAGGTTTTTGATGCAGCAGCAGACACCTCCCCGGTTCGGATCCTGTCATTGACATTTACTCCGTTTAAGAAAACACACTGTACTCCGTTTTCATATCTGATCTCAACCTCGGCATTTTTAACATTTTCCGCAACGGCTTCGCTGTCTGCAGGATCAATGCCCTTTTCAAGCATATAGAGGGCTATTGCTCTGTACATGGCACCGGTATCCACGTATATGAATCCCAGTTCTTTGGCAACAAGCTTTGCCACCGTTGATTTTCCCGCGCCTGCAGGTCCGTCTATGGCTATACTCCTGTTTTTTATGATACTTTCCATTTTTCTCTCCTCGCTGTTTGTGATAAGGATCCCTCGGCTGCGCTCGGGATGACATGGTTTTACGTTCGGGATGACATATTTCTGCATTCGGAATGACATGGTTTTATGTTCGGGATGACATTTTAGCCTGATACACGGCTCTTGCGGCGGCAGCCCCGGAAGAAAAGGCTATCTGAAGATTAAAGCCGCCCGTCATGGCATCCACATCAACAGTTTCTCCTATAAAATAGAGTCCCCTGACCTTTTTTGCTTCAAAGGTTTTGGGGTTCAGTTCTTTAACATCGATCCCGCCTTTTGTGATCACAGCCTCCTCAAAGCCCCGGGTGCCTTCGATCTCAAAGGTCATGTCCTTTACGGTCCTTAAAAGCCTGTTCCTTTCTTCCTTTGTAACCGAATTTACTTTTTTGTGCGGATCGATCCCCGAAAGCCCGACGACTACGGGGATAAGCTTTGAAGGCAGGAGTTTGTTCAGACAATTGGCAAAATCCCTGTTTTCGTTTTCGGAAAAATCCCTTAAGAGCCTTGAATCCAGGGTCTTTTCATCAAGGGCAGGCTTAAGATCGAGATGTAAAACAGGATTTTCCCTGAAATGCTCAGGTCTTATGGCTCCTGTCGCGGAGAGAATCAAAGGCCCGGATACCCCGAAATGAGTAAAGAGCATCTCACCAAAGTCCGAAAACAGGCTTTTTCCCTTATGTCTGATATCCACAGCAACATTTTTCAGAGAAAGACCCTGCAGCTTCCCGCAGATGTGGCCTTTTATCCTAAGGGGCACAAGCGCCGGAAAGCAGTCTTTTACATTGATGGAAAAGGCTTCAGCAAAGCGGTAGCCGTCTCCTGTTGACCCGGTTGAAGGATAGGAAAGGCCGCCGGTTGCCACCAGAACATTTTCGGATCTGAACAGGCCGGAAGAGGATCTGACTCCCCTTACTCCCTCTTCGCCTGAAAGGATCTCTTTAACCTCGGTTCCATACATGATCTCTGAACGGCCCTCAAGACCCTTTAAGAGTGCCTTTATGACATCAGAAGACCGGTCACTTTGGGGAAAGATCCTTCCTCCCCGCTCGATCTTGTATTTCAGACCCTGCTCTTCAAAAAAGGAACATACATCGGAATTTGAAAAGGCCTTAAGGGATGAATACATGAACTTGGGATTTGTGTTTATGTTTGAGATCATCCCGTCAAAATCCGCGGTATTCGTGAAGTTGCATCTTCCCTTTCCGGTGATATAAAGCTTTTTTCCCGCTTTTTCGTTCTTTTCCAGGATAAGGGGAAAAAGACCGAGCCTTACGGCTTCGTTTGCAGCCATAAGACCCGCAGCACCTCCTCCTGTCACGATCAGGTCATAATGATCTTTCATGTTCCCGAAAAAGCCCTGTAGGTAGAAACAAGAAGCTCTTCTATCTCTTTTTCGGTCATATCAAAATCGTCCTTAAGAACCATGCAGGCGATCCCGTGAATAAAGATCCACATCTTCATAAAAAGGACGGAAAACTCGTCCTGGGAAACCCCGTGCATCTTTTTATATTCATTTATAACAAAATTGTTGGAACCCCCGTTGATCAGGTCATAAAGACTCATCCCCGAATCATTGTCATCAAAGAAGATCAGCTTGAAAAGGTTGGGATAGGCTGACGCAAATCTGATGTAGACAAGCCCGAGATTTACAAAGGGAGTCTCATTTATGGAACCGGCATTTTTATAAAAATCCGAATAAAAGCCGGTGCATTTTTCATAGAGTTCCTTTTCAAGATCCGCCATATTGGCATAGATCCTGAAGATGGGCTGTGTGGAACAGCCGCATTTTGCTGCGAGATTTCTTGCGGAAAGCTTTTCACTGCCCGAATCCTTTACCAGTTCAAAAGCTCCTTCAAGAAGCATATCCTTTGTGACTACCTGTTTTCTTGCCATATGCACATTCCCTCCGGATTTAAGTCTTAAGATTATACCTGTTATTTTAATATAGGAAGCCACTGTTGGCAAGGGTTTTATGTAAAGCCGCCAAAAAAATCCGGTATAACATTACTGCATGCTGATGTCACTCGGGGCTGAACAGTAACGGTAAAACACTTTAAGAAAAAACAGATCCCGGAAAAAGCTTCCGGGATCCGCTGATAAAAATCTTAAATCTTCAGTTCAGAAACCTGATGTTTCCGATCTGTTAAACCGGTTCAGGTCCGTCGCTGTCACACAGGATAAGCCTTTGCATCTTTGTTGCCCTTGGTAAGGTCGATGCCCTCCTGCTGAGCCTTTCTGTATTTGAAGAAATCAACCGCAACCTGAGGGAAAAGAGCATATGAAAGAGTATCCTCGGGCTGCTGCTTCCACTCCTTAACTTCCTCTTCAAATTTAGGAAGCATGGGCTCAATGAGATCTGCCGGACGGCAGGTGATGGGCTCTTCTCCGGGGATTATCTTCTTAACAACCTCAGGGTTCATGGGTTTAACGGTCTGTCCGTACTTTCCGCGGCAGAGATCCTTGGTCTGCTCTGTGGCAACCTTATATCTTTCACCCATAAGCACGTTCATAACAGCCTGTGTTCCGACGATCTGTGATGAAGGAGTAACAAGAGGCGGCTCACCGAAGTCCTTACGAACTCTGGGCACCTCTTCAAGAACCTCATTGAGCTTGTCTCCCTTGCCCTGCTCGTCAAGCTGCTTGATCATGTTTGAGAGCATTCCGCCGGGAACCTGATATCTTAAGGTATTGATGTTCACACCCATAACCTTGGGGCTTAAGAGACCGCTCTTCAGGCACTCTTCCCTGTAGGGTTCGAAGTGCTTTGCGATCTTTATGAGAAGCTCCATATCAAGACCTGTGTCATATTCCGTTCCTTCAAGAGCCTTTACCATAACCTCGGTGGCAGGCTGTGAAGTTCCCATTGCAAGGGGTGAAGATGCACAGTCGATAACATCAACTCCGGCCTCAACAGCCTTAAGATAGGTCATTGAAGCAACACCTGAAGTGTAGTGGGTGTGAAGCTGGATGGGAAGTGATGTGTTCGACTTCATTGCCTTAACCAGCTCGTATGCAGGCTGAGGAAGAAGAAGTCCGGCCATATCCTTGATACAGATGGAATCCGCACCCAGATCCTCTATCCTCTTTGCTATATCCTTCCAGTAGTCAAGAGTATAGGCATCTCCGAGAGTGTAGGAAAGAGCGATCTGTGCGTGTCCGCCTTCCTTCTTGGTTGCCTTTACTGCTGTCTCAAGATTTCTTAAGTCATTTAAGCAGTCAAAGATCCTGACAATGTCAATTCCGTTTGCAACGGATTTCTGGGCAAAATACTCAACAACATCGTCGGAATAGTGGGAATATCCAAGGATATTCTGTCCCCTGAAGAGCATCTGCAAAGGGGTTGTCTTGCACTTATCCTTTATCTTTCTGAGCCTCTCCCACGGATCCTCTTTAAGGAAACGCAGGCAGGAATCGAATGTCGCGCCGCCCCAGCACTCTATTGAGTGATAGCCGACCTTTTCCATGGTGTCAAGTATGGGAAGCATCACCTCCGTCGGCATTCTGGTTGCGATCAGCGACTGATGCGCATCACGCAGGATCGTTTCGGTAATGCCGACTTTCTTTTTAATATCTGCCATGTCTATTTATATCCTCCTATATAAATTTTAAACCTGATCTATTCTTTCAGACTATGCCAAACACAGCCATAAAGGTTCCGGCAACTACCGCAGTTCCTATAACGCCTGCCACATTGGGTCCCATTGCGTGCATGAGAAGGAAGTTTGTAGGATCCGCTTCAGCACCCACCTTCTGGGAAACACGGGCAGCCATCGGCACGGCTGAAACCCCGGCCGACCCTATCAGGGGATTGATCTTGCCCTTTGTAGCTATGCACATGACCTTGCCCAGAAGAACCCCTGCCGCGGTACCGATCACGAAAGCAACAAGTCCGAGGGCAACGATCTTCAGTGTGGTCGCATTTAAGAATGCCTTTGCGCTGGTAGTAGCTCCAACGGATGTTCCAAGCAGGATGACTACGATGTACATAAGTGCATTGGATGCTGTTTCCGTAAGCTGTCTTACCACTCCGCACTCACGGAAGAGGTTGCCCAGCATCAGCATACCGATGAGGGGTGCAGTGGTAGGAAGGATAAGTGATACAACAACGCTGACAATGATGGGGAACAGGATCTTTTCCAGCTTTGAAACCGGACGTAACTGTTCCATCTTAATCTTTCTTTCCTTTTCAGTCGTTAAAAGCTTCATCACGGGCGGCTGGATAACGGGAACAAGTGACATATAGGAATATGCCGCAACCGCGATGGGTCCTAAAATATCAGTCTGTCCAAGCTTTGAAGCAAGGAAGATCGATGTAGGTCCGTCCGCTCCGCCGATGATGGAGATGGAAGCCGCAGCCCTGTCATTAAAACCGAAGGCTATGGCTCCGAAATATGCGGAGAAAATACCAAACTGCGCCGCAGCTCCAAGCCAGAAGCTCTTGGGGTTGGCGATCAGGGGACCGAAATCCGTCATTGCGCCGACGCCCATGAATATCAGTGAGGGAAGAATGGCATACTCATCCAAAAGATAGAAATAGTGAAGCAATCCACCCTCTGCCATGATATCCGGATAGATATTGACAAGCAGCATACCGAATGAGATCGGCACGAGCAGCAGCGGTTCAAAACCCTTGGCAATGGCAAGATAGAGGAAGAAGCATGCGACCACGATCATGATCACATTTCCGACACTCATCGTCGTAAAAGCCGACTGACTTGCCAGATTGCTGATCGTATTAACAATATAATCCATTTTCTGACCTCCCAGTCAAACTTATTTTAAGGTAGCAAGAAGTCCGCCTGCCTCACAGGCATCACCAACCGCGCAGTCAATGCTGGCAACGGTTCCGTCCTGAGGAGCAACAACGGGGATCTCCATCTTCATTGCCTCGATGGTGATGACAGCGTCGCCCTTCTTAACGGCATCTCCGACACTCTTTTCGATCCTGAAGACCTTACCTGCAGCACCTGCCTCAACTCTGATGGAGCCTGCGCCGGCTGATGCAGCCTTGGGTGCGGGTGCAGCAGCGGGAGCTGCCTTGGGTGCAGCCTTGGGTGCGGGTGCGGCTGAGGGTGCTCCTCCTGCCTCGTCAACAGTTACATCATATGTTGTTCCATTAACCGTGATAGTATAATTTTTCATTTCTCAATCTCCTTAATCTTTTAATTTATCTGCGTCTGATGGATCTTACCACAAAACCGTCTCCCGAAGCGGATGCGCCCGAAGAAGATGCTTCGTAGGCCGCTATCGCTGCCGAGATCACGGCAATGAGCTCGCCGGAATCAGCCGCCTCTTCCTTTTCGATTATCTGGTTTATGGTGTTGTTGACTGCTGCCTCGGTCTTAGACGGTGCAGCCTCCCTCTTTGCAAATTTTTCCTGAAGCTCGGGGATATACCTGAAAAGCCCGATTATGATGCTCAGGAAAATGAGGATAACAAAGGTTGTACCCATTCCAAGCACCGTGTTCAGGCCGGCCTTCACAAGGTTTTCTCCGAAAGTATAGTTGCAGTTCGTGGTGATGGCAGTGATCCTGTTCCTTCCGTTCATCATCACTATGATCTTTGCATTCCTTTTTGCACCCTTAACGTCGAAGGTTGCGATGATAGTCTCATCATCGGAAGTCATTACGGGTTCGCCGATACTTTCAACGCTTCCCATCTCCTCAACAGCGTCCATATAGCCGGTCACGCCGGATAAAAACGCAGAACCGTCGATGGAATAGCCGTATTGTTTGAAGAAATCCTCAATCTCGGAGGGCTCCATCTGAAGAAGCTCATCCGTATAGTCGGAATCCATGGTGTTAATGCCCTTAATTATGCCGGTCGCAGATGCGATGGAGGCATCGGAGATCTCAAGATTGTCTCCTTCTTTGGCACACCCGGCAAACATTACGGCAAGTGCAAGGATACATGAAATCATTAAAATTCTTTTAACAGCTTTTTTCATGTTCTGAAAATCCTTTCCTTAAATCGTTCCGTGTTTTTTGTCGGGTCTGATCTCTCTTTTTGAATAGAGCATTTCAAAGGCTCCGATCACATACTTTCTTGTGTCGGCAGGATCGATGATGGTGTCTACATAGCCCCTCTTTGCGGCAGATGAGGCGCTGACCTGAAGCTCGTCATATTCACGGGCCTTTTCGTCGATGACCGACTTATCCTCACCGTCATACATGATGGCGGCCGCATTTTTAGCATCCATGGCACCGATCTTTGCATTTGGCCAGGCATATGTGTAGTCGGCACTTACAGCCTTTGAGTTCATCACTACCGCGGCTGTACCCAGTGCCTCGCCCACATAGACATTAACCTTGGGAACCGAGCTTTCGGCAAGAGCATAAACAAAGTTCGAAGCTGCCGCAGCTATGTTCTTTTCGGCACACTGGCAGGTGCAATAGCCCTTAACATTGGTAAGTGTGAGCAGGGGGATGTTGAAGGCATCACAGAATTTAACAAATTTTGCAGCCTTCTTTAAGCCCTTGACGGTGAGCACCGGATCAAATTCCTCAGCAGCTTTTCCGTCCTCACCCGTGATCTGGGTCCTGTTTGCCAGACAGCCCACGGTCTGTCCGTCAAGCCTCATGAAGCCTGTGACCATTGACTTTCCGTACGCACCCTTGACCTCAAGGAAGTCGTTGTCGTCAGCGATCTGTGCAAAGGCTGCCCCTGTATCCTTTGTGCAGGAAGCAAGAACAGAAGATGCTCTGTTCAGGTCGTCGCCGCACTCGATGATGGCATCCTCCTCATTATTTGAAGGAAGGAAAGAAATGAGCCTTCTGATCTCTGACAGAACTTCATCCTCCGAAGCCACAAAATCAACGGTGCCGCACTCTTCACTCTGGAAAGCGGAAGAAGCCGTGTCGCATTTCTCCTCATAATTATCCTTTACGGCATTGGGAGAATTAACAAAAAGCTTAGCCTTATCCTTTTCCATGAAAGTGAAATCCGTGATCCCGGGAATGAGAGCCAGCCCTCCTCCGCAGTTTCCGAAAACTGCCGTGATCTGAGGTATGACACCGGAAGCCTCGACCTGGTTCTTGTAGATCCTGCCCAAGGCATAGAGAGCATCGGTAGCTTCTTCAAGTCTTAAGCCTGCAGAATCGATGAGTCCGATCACAGGTGCACCGGTCTTCATCGCCAGCTTGTAGAGATTAACGATCTTCCTTGCATGCATCTCGCCGACACTGCCCGCAAGAGCTGAGGCATCCTGGCTGTAGACATAGACAAGAGAGTCGTCAATGACCCCGTAGCCGGTTATAACTCCGTCTCCCGGGGCTTTCTTTGTTTCGAGATTGAAATCAGTGTTTCTGGCCGTAACCTCGGCGCCGATCTCAACGAAACTGTTTTCGTCGAGCAGGGATGCTATCCTTCTGCCCGCTGAGCTTGTAGTGAGATTGCCCATTTTTGACCTCCATTTTAATTATTGAGTAACTATTTTGAATTCATCATACGGTAAAAAAACCGCACAACAATAAATTCGCACTGTGAGATAGTATAACATAGGAAATGTTTTATTACAATTATGAAAATCAGACAGGAACATCGAGGTTATCGGAAAGCTTTTCATTCGCCTCTTCCTCGGCCTCCTCCCTGAAGGATTCCATCTTTTCCATGTTAAGCTCGGGAAGGTCGGAAATGGAGCTTACGCCGAAAGCCCTTAAGAACTCCTCCGTGGTTCCGAAAAGTATCGGATGTCCCGGGGCATCCAGCCTTCCAAGTTCTTTAACAAGATCATATTCCAAAAGCTTGTTGACCGCATGGTCAGAGCTGACTCCCCTGATGTTTTCAATCTGCATCTTGGTCACGGGCTGCTTGTAGGCGATTATGGAAAGCGTTTCTAAAACCGTGTCCGTCAGGGTGTAGTCCCTGGGGGATTTTGCCACCTTTACAAGGTAGCTGTAAAGCCCGGTCTTTGTGCAGAGCTGAACCTTGTCATCTATGTTTAAAAGAGTTATGCCGCTTTCGGTCTTAGCATACCTTTCCTTCAGGGCTTCGATAGCAAATTCAACATCTATCTGCTCCTGGCCGGTGACCTGCATGAGCCTTTCGATTGAAACCGCAGACCCTAAGGTAAACAGGATCCCTTCAATTATCGATTGTAATTCCTTGCTGTTCATGCCGCCTTTTTAACCTCGATCTCTATATCATCCGTGATGTCCTTCTGTGTGCAGTTAAACTCCCCCGTTTTCATAAGCTCCAAAAGCAGCAGAAAGGTCACAATGACCTCCTGTCTGGAGCTTGCGGTCTTAAGCAGATCCCTGAAGGAAAACCGGCTCCTGGTCCTGGCAAATTCCTTGATGTATTCCAGTTTCTCCTCCGCATTGATCTCTTCCTTCTCGATCTTTCCGAATTTGGATCTGATGGGGTCGATCTTATTTTCCTGTCTTTTTAATATATCCTGAAAGATATCGTTAAGCTTCTTTAAGGTTGTGTTCCCGATGAGCTTTTCATAGTCCACCGGAGGCTTCATATCAAGGATCTCTTTCGGCATGGTGGATGCCTTGAAAAGATTATGAGCCGCATCGATATGCATGTCCTTAAGCTCGTAGGACATGTATTTATAGATTCTGTGCTCCAAAAGCTTCTGGACCAGCTCGGTCCTGGGATCTATCTCCTCCCCCTCTTCATTGACCTCCTTGGGAAGGAGCATCCTGCACTTGATGTCAAGCAGGGTCGATGCCATGAGCACAAAATCGCTCATTTTTGAAAGATCCTCTTCATCCATGTTGTCAAGATATTCCATGTACTGCCCGGTTATGAGGGCAATGGGGATATCATAGATATCAACCTTATTCTTATCTATCAGATGCAGCAGAAGATCCAGGGGTCCCTCGAAGGATTCCAGCTTAACCTCTATCGTTTCCATTTTTCGTCTCTTTCCAGCCTGAGCATGATAAGCTCGGGAGTGTTATTGATCCTGATGTTTATCGTATGTGATCCAAGTCCCCTGCTGACAAGCATTCTGGTATGTCCCAATCTGTAGATCCCTGCGTCATATTTGGGAAAGAACTTGTATTCCGGTGAAAAAAGACCTCCGACATAAGGAAGTCTTACCATTCCGCCGTGCACATGCCCCGAAAGGACCAGATCTGCTCCGTATTCGGCATAGGCCTTAAAATGCGAAGGATCGTGAGCAAGAAGTATATTAAAGCTTTTTCTGTCCGGTCTGCCAAGCAGGCCTTCAAGCTTTCTTCCGCTGGTCTTTTTATGGATCACTCTCCTGTAATACTCATGAGGGATGTCCAGGCCTTTGATGCAGACATTTGAGTCGGGAAGCTCATAGGATGTGTTGTGCATAAGACGGACACCGGATCTTTTAAGGCCGAAAACAAGCTCATCCCTCTGCCTTTGATACATGGATCTGGTAAAGAGCTTTTTCTCATGATTTCCGACTCCGTAATAAACCGGAAAGCGGCCGGAAAGCATATAAAGAAGCTTAAGGCCCTCTTCCTCCGAAGCATTTATCCCTGCTTCTATCAGGTCTCCCGCTATAAGAACCGCATCCGGCTCTTCCTTTACCAAGGCATCAAAAAGCCTCCTGTTATCCCTTCCGTAGCAGCAGTTGTGAAGATCTGCGATCACGGCAAAGGTCACAGGCTTTTTTATCTTTCTGTTTTTTATCACCACACGGTTTATCTCAAACCGTGAATCCTTATCCCATCTCATTTGATGTCGTAATCGTCGTTTTCCGAAACCTTTACATCATATTCCAGCTCCTGCCTTTCATTCACAGGCGGGATCTTCAGCGGATTCTTTATCATCCCGGGCTTTTCATCCACGGGAGTCCTGTCCTCATTTTTATCCGTTTTTTTCTCTTCCCCGGTCGCATCCTTTTCTTCAGTCAGATCCTTTTCTTCGGAAGCGCCCTTATCTTCGGATCCTTTCCCCTCTGCTGATTCCTTCCTGTTCTCAGGATCCTGCTTATCTTCCGGCTCTTTACCGGCATCTTCGGACTCCTTCTTTTCTTCGGGCTCCTTTTTGTCTTCGGATTCCTTCTCTTCTTCTGATTCTTCCTTCTCTTCTTCGGATTCTTCCTTCTTTTCTTCGGATTCCTTCTCTTCTTCGGATTCTTCCTTCTTTTCTTCGGATTCCTTCTCTTCTTTGGATTCCTTCTCTTCTTCGGATTCTTCCTTCTTGTCTTCCGTTTCTTTCCTGTCTTCGGATTCCTTCCTGTCTTCAGTTCCTTCCGTATCCTTACTCTTCACTTCATCCGGATCCGCGGCGGATGAAGGGGCAGGTGCCTGATCTGCCTTTTCCGTTTCCTTCTTTGCTGCACGCCTGACAGCAAGATACACACATACGCATATCAGAAGAAATGAAAGCAGCAGAAAGATCCCGGGTGCATGGATATCCATCAGATGACCGGCATATTCTGTTCCAAAGATGGTATTAAGAATGTTTTTCATCTGTTACTCGTTCCAGTTATGATAAACCGCCTGAACATCATCATCAGCTTCAAGAAGATCAAGGAGCCTTTCAAGATTCTTTATGTCGTCTTCATTGGAAAGGTCTACATAGTTCTGGGGAAGCATGACAACATCGGCAGAAACCATGCTGATCCCTTCCTTTTCCAGAGCCTCGCGAACCTTGTCAAAATCCGCGGGAGCCGTGATAACCTCAAAGCTGTCCTCTTCCTCGGAAAAGTCCTCTGCTCCGGCATCCAGCGCCATCATCATAAGGTCATCTGCTGAAAGCTCACATTCCTCCCGGTCAATGATGATCTGTCCCTTTTCGTCGAACATAAAGGAAACGCAGCCGGGAGTTCCCATGTTTCCGCTTCCCTTTGTGAAGGCAGAGCGGACATTTGCAGCTGTCCTGTTCTTATTGTCCGTAAGTGTGTTGACGATTATGGCAATCCCTGCAGGTCCGTAGCCCTCATAGGTGCAGTATTCGTAATTGACGCTGCCAGAATCTCCGGAAGCCTTCTTGATACCTCTCTCAATGGTGTCATTGGGCATGTTGTTGGCCTTTGCCTTTGCGATCACGGTGGCAAGCTTGAAATTATTTGACGGATCGGGTCCCCCCTCCTTTACCGCAACTGCGATCTCACGCCCGATGATGGTAAAGATCTTCCCCTTTGCAGCATCATTTTTTTCCTTCTTATGTTTGATATTGGCAAATTTTGAATGTCCAGACATATTTCTCTCCTCCTCTGTAAAACATCATTATATCTGACTGATTAACATCTTCGTAAGGGTTAACCCTTCGGTCTTAAGAACTGTTCTGAATAGTTACACATCTTCTTCCTTAAGCTTCTGAACCCTGACCATCTGAATCACGTGGTTCCTGATCTGCACCACATGAAAGTTGTATCCACCACATTTTGTTTCAAAGATCTCTCCCGACCCCGGAACATGGCCGTATCTGGCTGTGAGAAAGCCGTTTAAGGTCTCAACCCCCTCATCCGGAAATTCCATGCCTAAAGCTTCCTCTATGTCGCTTAAGGCAGTAAGCCCCTTTATGATATAGGTTCCGCCTCCCAGCTCCCTGATGTTTGCCTCGTCCACATCATATTCATCCAGGATATTGCCCACGATCTCCTCAAGGATATCCTCCATTGTTACGATCCCCGAGGTCTGTCCGTATTCATCCACAACGATCACCATGTGGATCTTTCTTGCCTGCATAGACCTGAAAAGTACATCTATCTTTCTTGTTTCAGGAATGAAGACCGCATCCTTCACCAGGTCTTCTATCTCAGCAATGGGCCTGTTCTTAGCCTCTTCGCTTAAGCCTTCCTTGACCGCATCCTTGAAATAGATGATCCCGATGATATTGTCGATGTTTTCCTCATAGACCGGAAACCTGGTATTAACGCTGTTTATCATCTGCTTGATGACATCATCAAGCAGCATTTTTCCGTCAAAGCCCGTGACATTTTCCCTGTGGGTCATGATATCCCTGGCTTCCTTATCATCAAGTTCAAAGATGTTATTGATCATCCGGGCTTCCGGCTCTTCAATGTTGCCGGAATCGGTTCCTTCATTAACTATGGACTTAATCTCGTCTTCAAGCTCGTCCTCGCCCTTGTCCTTCTTAAACAGCTTAAAAGGCATAATAATCAAGCTCTCCCGTTCTTTCTCCGTTCTTCAGATAGATCCTGGGTACTCTTTTTGTGAACTGACAGGGGATCTCATAGTTGAAGCCTCCGTCAAAAAAGCCCGCAAGTGTCTCCATGGTGATCTCTTCAGTGCCGTCACGTCCGATAAGTGTCACCTCATCCCCCTCTTCAACGCCGGGAATGTCCGTTACATCAGCCATGAACTGATCCATGCAGACCCTTCCGAGGATCCTTGCCCGTTTTCCCCTGATGAGAACATAGCCCCTGTTTGAAAGCCCCCTGGGATAACCATCCCCGTAGCCTGCCGGAATTGTGGCGATCTTCATGGGATGGTCCACCGTAAAGGTTCCTCCGTAGCTGATCCTGTCTTTGGGCACAGCCTCTTTAATATAAACTATATGACTTTTGAGTGCAAGTACGGGTTTTATATCCTTTCCGGGTCCCACTTCATCCGAGGGAAAAAGACCGTAGAGACTGATCCCGGCTCTTGAAAGGGAAAGATCCGAATCTCTATAGTCAAGTATGCAGGCGGAGTTTGCGCAATGCTTAAGGGGGATATGAAGCCCCGCCTTTTCAAGATCCCCGGTAAAGTCCTTGAAGAGTTTAAGCTGAGCTTCCGTCCTGCTTTTATCCCTGCTGTCAGCCTCGGGAAAATGAGTGAAGATCCCCTCGATATCAAGACCCGAAAGACCCGAGATCTCAAGGGCTGTCTTTTGACCCTCCTTATCGCACTTAAAGCCTATGCGGCCCATTCCCACATCGCAGGCAAGATGAACACGGGCTTTCTTCCCCTGTCTTAAAGCCTCAGCAGAAAGCTTTTCGGCCTCTCTGACCGTGTATATCACTGTTCTTATATCGTTTTTAACAATTTCATCAAAATATCCGGAATAAACGCTGCCCAGAATGAGAACGGGTTTTTTCAGTCCTGCTCTAATCAGCTCCAGGGCTTCCCCCAAAGCCGCAACGGCAAAGCCCCAGACATAGTCCAGGTCTTCGATGGTTTCTGCGATCTTAAGGGCTCCGTGTCCGTAGGCATCGCTCTTTATGACAGCCACAAGCTTTGTGTTTTCACTGACACCCTCTTTCATGCTGTTCATGTTATAGAGTATGGCGTCAAGATCTATATCCGCCCTTATCCTGAATTCATCTGATCTCATTTATTATATCCCTCGCTATGACAGGCGCCTCGCTCAGCTTTTCGGAAGCCCTGTCCCCTGCCTTTCCGTGAATGGCGCAGCCCATGAAGGACGCCGAAAAGGCATCCATGCCCTGGGCAAGAAGGGACGCGATGATCCCGGTCAGGACATCCCCGCTTCCCGCTGTCGCCATTCCGCTGTTACCGTTTAAGTTTATGCAGATCCTGCCGTCGCTTCCTGCTATCACGGTTCTTGCATCCTTCAGCACACAGGTTACATTGTAGCTTTTGGCAAAATCCGTTGCCGTTTCCGGAAGGTGGTCTGCTATATCCCTTTTTGAGATCCCCGTAAGACGGGACATCTCACCCACATGGGGCGTGATCACCACATCTGAGTTGGATGAAGTCAGGATATCCGGCTCATCGGCTATGATGTTAAGCGCATCGGCATCTGCCACTACGGGAAGATCCGTGTGCATAAGGACATATTTTACTATTGCAGATGCGGCATTCGACCTTGACAGCCCCGGGCCCATGGCAACAACATCACACCAGTTAAAGCAGTCCTCAAGCCCGGCCTCGGGAGCAGTTTCATCATAGGTACTGACTATTGCCTCAGGCACGGTCTCCTGCAGGATCACCCTGTTCTTTTCATTTGTATAGACCCTGACCATGCCGCAGCCGCTCTTAAGGGAAGAAAGGGCTCCCAGCACGGCAGCGCCGGCCATGTTTTCCGAGCCGGCAATGAGCAGAACCTTTCCATAGGTTCCCTTATTTGAATATCTGATCCTTTCCGGAAGAGTTATGTCCTCGGGCTCAAGTGCAAAACATGAAGGCTTTTTAACCAGCGACCTTCGTGTGATGCCTATGTTTTTTACCACGACCTCCCCGCAAAAGCCTGCTCCGGGATAGAGAACATTTCCCAGCTTCTTAAAGGCAAAGGTCACGGTAAGATCCGCCGAAACCGCCATGCCGCAGACATGACCGTCTGTTGCGTTAATTCCTGTGGGGATATCCACGGCACAGACAAATGCCCCCTTATCATGGAGATCGTTTATCGATCTGACCGCTTCAAGATAAACTCCCTCAAGGGGTCTGTTCAGGGCATTTCCAAATATGGCATCCACTACCAGGTCATATTCTTCGCCCTTAAGTAAAGAGCCTGTCCTTTCTTCAGCTTTCGGGTCCAGAGCCAGAAGCGCTTCAAGCTGGTTCCTTCCGCTTTCGTTAAGGGAATCCCTCCCCTTTGGGAAAATGAGTTCAGCCTCAAAGCCTCCCTCTGCCAGGATCCTTGCAAGGGCGATTCCGTCCGCCCCGTTATTCCCCGGTCCCGCAAGGATAAGGATCCTCATATTCTTCTTTAAGATATCCCTTTCCTTTAAGGCCTCATAAAGACTCAGGGCTGCCCTTTCCATCAGCACATTTGAGGGAACATGAAGCTTTTGGGACGTAAATTCATCAGCCAGACGCATTTCTTCGGCAGTCAGGATATATTCCATATCACTTACCCTCCCCTGTCATATTTTTAATGGCCGTCTCTTTCATTTCCTGCTTTCTTCTCTCCTCTGCCCTTGCCTCGGCAGCGGCGATCATCTCCTGCTTCTTTTTCTCCACATCATATTTGATATCAAAGATCCCTATGACATCCGGTCCGAAAATGTCGTGCATATAAGAATAGAGTTCAACATTCCTGACCTCCATCTGCTGCTTTTTGAGGATGTTCTTCTTAAGCTCAACCCTCATCTTTTTTATCCAGGCTCCGATGTTTTCAATGTCCTCGGTATTATCAAGGAGCTCATCATAGCATTTTTCCATGGTAAGGAGCATGAGGGCGTAGTTTTCCTCATCGATCTGCTTTGGTATGTCTAGAAGCCTGTCCTCTATATCCTTCATTTTTTCATTGGCTTCATCAATGAGACGTCTTGATTCCGAAACCTTCTTTTCCTGTGCCTTGCTCATGGAGCCTTCACCATCTGGCATATTCTCAACGATCTCGTCCATGAGGGTCTGTTTGATCTTCCTTAAGGCCTTCATTTCCTCATTGATCCTGGCCTGCTCCTTAAGGAGGGCATTTAAGGCTTCCTCATGCTGTCTGACCTCGGCGGAGCTCCCGTCGTTAAAGAGCTTGTGCCACTTGTTGTCAAGGGTCAGCACCGGCACCTTTTTGCTTTTTAAGGCCTTCTCAAAATCATCCTTTGCCATTTGACTTCACCTTCTTTGCCGCATAGCTGTCAATGTCACAGGACAGCCTCATAAGACTGTCCAGAAGATGAACATTCTCAACGATAACATCCTCCGGAACGTTAAGATCCGTGTTTGAAAAATTCCATATGGCTCTTATCCCGTATTCGATAAGCTTATCCTTAAGCCCCTCTGCAGCCTCCCCCGGAACCGCAACCACAGCGATGTCTATGTCATTTTCCCTTATGAATTCATCCATCTCGCTGTTTGAATGAACCTCTATCCCATGAAGAAATTTTCCTATCTTAACCGGATCCACATCGAACATCCCCCGGATCTTAAAGCCCCTGTTTATGAAATCGGGATTACCGGCCAGGGCTGTCCCCAGACTTCCCGCTCCGCAGATTATGAGATTGTGGGGTCTGTCAAGACCGAGGATCTTTCCGATCTCGTCATAGAGATATTCAACATTATAGCCGTAGCCCTGCTGGCCGAAACCTCCGAAGTTATTCAAATCCTGCCTGATCTGTGATGCAGTGACCTTCATGAGCTTTGAAAGCTCACCCGAGGAAATACGCTCGGTTCCCTTGTCCTTAAGCTCACCAAGATACCTGAAATATCTGGGAAGCCTTGAGATCACTGTCTTTGATATGTCACTCCTGTACATTACTTTCAAATCCTTTAGCTTTATGGTAAAATTCGTAATTGTTCAGAATCCTTCGGTTTCTGAGCAGTTACCGAAATTCTTTGATGGTCAGTATAACACTTTGTTAATATTTTGACAAGCGAATAAAGATGATACTTCAGATTTCAAACATAAATAAAGCCTTTGACGGTAAGGACATATTAAAGGACTGCTCCTTTCATATGGAGGAGAATGAAAAGTGTGCTCTTATCGGCTATAACGGCGCCGGAAAGACCACTCTCTTAAACATAATAAGCAGGAGACTGGAGCCGGATTCCGGTTCTGTGTCCTTAAATTCCGGAGTTTCCTTCGGTTACCTTTTGCAGCATGCCTCTGTGGATACCGAAAAAACCATCCATGAAGAGCTTTTGAGTGTAAAGAAGGATCTGCTGGAGGAAGAAAAAGAGATCAGGCAGCTGGAAATAAAGATGAAGGAGCTTTCCGGCGACGACCTTGAAAGCGTTATGAAAAAATATGATGCTTTGATGTCTCATTTTGAAAGAAACAACGGTTATGCCATAAATTCAGAGATCACCGGCATCCTTAAGGGTCTCGGTTTTAATGAGGATGACTTTTCAAACAGGATAAATACCCTTTCCGGAGGACAAAAGACCAGGGTTGCCCTGGCAAAGCTTTTGCTTTCAAGACCGGATCTCATTATGCTCGATGAGCCCACAAACCATCTGGATCTTGCTTCCATCGAGTTCCTTGAGGGCTTTCTTAAAAACTACCCGGGAACGGTTTTGATCGTTGCCCATGACAGATACTTTTTAGATAAGATCGTAACAAAGGTCTTTGAACTGGATAATGGACATTTGCAGACCTTCACCGGCAACTACAGCTCCTATGCCCAAAAGAAGAAAAAACAGCGGGAGGATGAGCTTAAGGCTTATCTTAACAATCAGGCTATGATCAGGCATCAGGAAGAGGTTATAAGCAAGCTTAAATCCTTCAACAGGGAAAAATCCATAAAGAGAGCCGAAAGCCGGGAAAAGCTTCTTTCAAAAACAGAACGTCTGGAAAAGCCGACCGAGCTTAATACAAAGATGTCCTTAAAGATCACCCCCTCCGTCATCAGCGGCAGGGATGTCTTAAGTGTAAATGAGCTTTCAAAGTCCTTTCCGGGTTCCCCGCTTTTTGAAGATATCACCTTTGAGATCAGCCGCGGAGAAAGGGTTGCCCTCATCGGAAACAACGGAACAGGCAAAACCACCATGCTTAAGATCCTTACCGGTAATCTTTCAGCCGATTCAGGCTCCTTCAGGACCGGGACCAATGTGCGCATCGGCTACTATGACCAGGAGCATCAGGTTCTTCATCCGGAAAAAACTCTCTTTGAAGAGATCTCCGATGAATGGCCCGACATGAATAACACCAGGATCAGGAACACCCTCGCTTCATTTCTTTTCTGCGGAGATGATGTTTTCAAGCAGGTCAAACATCTTTCGGGTGGTGAAAGGGGAAGGCTTTCCCTGGCCAAGCTTATGCTTTCAAACGCCAATTTCCTGATACTTGATGAGCCCACAAACCACCTGGACATAGCCTCAAAGGAGATACTGGAAAATGCCCTTAATGAATATGAGGGCACAGTATTCTTCGTTAGTCATGACAGGTATTTCATAAATTCCGTTGCGACCAGGATCCTGGATCTCACGGAAAGGAAGGGATCTGACCTTTGCACCGTCATAAACTACATAGGAAACTATGATTATTATGTCGAGAAAAAAGACGAGCTTTCAGCCCGGTTGTTAGACACCGCTTCCAGGACAGGAACCCTGTCAAAGGGAACCGGAAGATCTTTAAGCGTCTTAGACGACAGCTCCGGCAGGGAAGACTGGCAGCAGATGAAGGCAGAAAAGGCCAGACAGAGGAAACTCGAAAACGAACTGAAAAAATGCGAAGAAGAGATCAATTCCCTGGAGGGAAAAGAAAAGGAGATAAATGAGCTCCTCTCCCGTCCGGAGATCGCCACCGACCCGGCTGAATGCAATAAACTGACCGGTGAACTGAATGAGATCACCGGTCGTCTGGATGAGCTTTACGAACTCTGGGGTGAGCTTTCGGAATGAGCCCGGCATTTTTCGGTTTTGCGGATTCATCCCATGAGGGAACCCAGATTTTCAGCTATCTTCCTGATAAAATCCTCAGTGTTCAGAGTGTGAATATCCGTCAGTGTGGTCAGATGTACCAGATCCTTTGTCATGTAGCCGCTTTCAATGGTTGAAAGGGTTGCCTTCTCAAGCTTGTCTGCATAAGCCATGAGTTCTTTATTTCCGTCAAACTCCCCTCTTTTTCTGAAGGCACCACTCCAGGCGAAGATGGTAGCCACCGGATTCGTGGAGGTCTCTTCTCCCTTAAGGTGCTTGTAGTAGTGCCTCTGAACCGTGCCGTGAGCAGCCTCATATTCATAAACTCCCTTAGGCGAAACCAGCACGCTGGTCATTAGGGCAAGGGAACCGCAGGCAGAGGAAACCATGTCACTCATAACATCCCCGTCATAGTTCTTGCAGGCCCAGATGAAGCCCCCCTCGGACTTCATAACCCTTGCAACCGCATCATCTATCAGGGTGTAGAAGTAGGTGATCCCCGCCTTTTCAAATTTTACCTTATATTCAGCCTCATATATCTCCGCAAAAATGTCCCTGAACCGGCCGTCATATTTCTTTGAGATCGTATCCTTGGCTCCAAACCACAGTTCCTGCTTTGTGGAAAGAGCGTATTCAAAACAGCACCTGGCAAAGCTTTCTATGGAGGGATCGGTGTTATACTGCCCCTGGATGATACCGGGGCTTTTGAAATCAAAGATGGTCTGCCTTGTTTCGTTTCCGTCCTCGTCAGTGAAGACCAGCTCAGCCTTTCCCGGCTTTTCAATCCTCATCTCACTGTTTTTATACACATCGCCATAGGCATGACGGGCTAAAGTTATGGGCTTTTTCCAGCTTTTAACGTTGGGCTCGATGCCCTTAACGCTTATGGGCGCACGGAAAACCGTTCCGTCAAGGATAGCCCTGATGGTACCGTTGGGACTTTTATACATTTCCTTAAGGTCATACTCCTTAACCCTGTCCGCATTCGGTGTTATGGTGGCACATTTAACTGCAACTCCGTATTTTAAGGTGGCATTTGCCGAATCCACTGTAACCTTATCATCGGTCTCATCCCTGTGCTTTAAGCCCAGGTCATAATACTCTGTTTTTAAGTCCACATAGGGAAGGATGAGGTCGTCCTTGATGTACTGCCACAGGATCCTTGTCATCTCATCCCCGTCCATCTCAACAAGCGGTGTCGTCATTTTGATCTTTTCCATAATATCCTCCTTTTAAGACCTGTAATTATGCCTTTTTATCAGTCTGTTTTCTGTATGGATTTAATTCTCCGATCCTTCGCACAAGAATTTGATAAATGACCTAAAAATCAAGAAACACTCTGTTTTTTGAATAGTTGCAGATCATCTGGGAAGTGTGATTATCGGTGTATAAACCCTCCCGTTTACAGGCTGAGCCTGAAGATTCAAAGAACCGAAGGGGTCTGTCAGTCTGTTTGTAAGGGAATCCACCCTCTGCTTAATGTAGGGGTTCCTTGTTACATATGTGGTGGTAGCCGGATCCCATGTTCCAACGCTTGAAGGAAGCGAAGTATCGTTCCCTGCACTGTTTCCCGACGCAGAATTTCCGGAAGCGGAATTGCCGGAAAGACCATTTCCGGATACTCCGGAAGATGACCCCGGCACGTTATCAGAAGTCATTGCTGTGTCTTCAAGTTCGGATTCATAAACGAATTTTTCGTTGAAAACGTCGGCGCTCTGCCCGCTTACCGTTGAAAACTCACTGTCGCAGTTTACAAAAGCCGTGGGATCGATCACAACATTCTTATAGCCAAAATAGAGATATTCCAGATTTTTGCAGTCCCTGAAGGCATATTCCTGAACCGTTTTGATAAAGGAAGGCATGTAGATATATTTAAGCCCTGTGCAATATGCAAAATCATAGGGGGTAATGGTGGTGGGCTGGTCTGAGACCACAACCTTTTCAAGATTTTCCGCCCCCCAAAAGGCGTATTTATCGATCTTTTTAACGGAATTCGGCATGTGATAGACTTTTCTTTCGTTTCCGGGAAGATAGGAGATGAGCTCCTTTGTCTCCCTGTCATAGAGAACCCCGCCGCTGTAGAAGAAATTGTCGTTTGAGCCGTCAAAGGTCAGGTTTTCAAGGGCAGTGTCGCCGGCAAAGGCTCCGGGTTCTATGGTCTTAACAGTCGGAGGGATTGACACATAAGCAAGCTTTGGACACATGGCAAAGGCGCTCTCCCCGATCTTTGTGCAGCCATAGGGAATGGTGACGGATTCAAGATTCTTACAGCCGTAATAAGCCCTCTTTCCCACATATTTTGTGTCATAGGGAAGAACCACAGAAATAAGGGCGTCATCATTCATGAATTCCTCCTGAGTGATGCCGTCCGCAAATACAATCTCAGACGGCAGTGCCGAAAACACCGCCGTCAGAAGAATAACAACAGAAACAAATTTTGAAACTGAACCGAATACTCTTTTAATCATTTTCTCATGCCGGACTTGCCTTGGGCTTTGTATCCTTCTTCAGGAAGAGGAAGATGGAAAGTGCCGCAAGTCCGATGCTTATGAACCATTTGGGATGGATGGGGTCTCCGGTCTTGGGAGTTGAATCCATCACACCGTAGTCAAGGTTGTTGGTCATAACATAAAAGCCGTAGGGCGAGAAGTGGGGAGCCACAAAGGTGGCGCACTCGCGACCCTGAAGCATTGAATAGGTGGAATTCAGGTCTTCAAGATTTCCTCCCCCGTCAACAGATGCAACCTTATTGTTGGCTCCATACCTAGCCAGGGAATCAGGAATAGGCAGGGTCATGGTGACCGTAACTCCGGTGGTATCCACATAATTTCCATTTTCGTCCAAAAGCTCGATATTCATCGAATAATACTCAATATTATCCAGGCTTCCGTATCTGTTGATCAAAGCCTGACGGAAGGAATACTCCGAAGCCTCATCCTTTGTGATCCTTACCTGATAGCCGTTTGCAGTTCCACCGTTAATGGCATCGATATGAGCTGCACTTAAAAGGTTTGCCAGTTCATCATCCGTGGCAGCACGAACTGTTCCACCGTTTCGGTAGGACGATCCTCCCGAGGTGGTGCTCTGTGAAGAATTTCCTCCTCCAGAGGAGCTGCTTCCCGAAGCCGAGCTTGAGGATCCGCTGGACGAACCACTTGACGAAGCCGAGCTCGACTTCGAGGAGCTTGAGCTCGAGCTGGAAGATCCTGAAGACGAGGATGCAGAGGATGATGATCCGCTGGATGACGACTTCTTCTTTGTTATATTAAATCTTGATGTCGTGTAGCTGTCAAAATAGTAATCCCCCATACCGGTGATTATTGCTATCGCCTGATTCCTGCCGCTGATCTTTGTTACTGAAACTGAATAGTCCACACCCTCTTTAAGGGTCAGTCCGGTTGTCCTGTCGATAAGGACGATATTTGCAGAAACCACGTTATTGTTGTCATAGGTACCGTTTGAAATCGTAAGATCCAGAGTCTTTCCCGGAGGGTTTGGAATACCAACGATGTTTTCGGAAATACTCTTCTTTATTGAAAAATAGCTGGTGCCGGATTTACCCTTATAGTCATTGATACCGTAAATATGTACTGCACCCATGTTGATACCCATGCTCTTGTTGTCGTGTGTTTCATCCCCGTAAGCTACGGTATAATCCACATTTCTGGTAAGGATTATATCATTGTTCGAGGCGCTTCGTACAACTATATCCGAAGGAGCAATAAGGCTTCCTGTCCATTTGAAGACTCCCGGACCGGAATAATTGAAATTAACCACAAAGTCCCCTCCTCCGGGGGTAGGTGTAGGAGTCGGGGTAGGTGTGGGGGTGGGTTCGTCTCCACCGGAATCGTTAACAACAAAGGCACCGGTCAGAGTACCCTCATAGTCGCCTGTTCCGGTAAGTACAAAGGTATTGCCACCCTTTTCCTTGGGTGTGGGAACTATAGCCTGCATTGAATAGTCTGTTCCACTTGTCAGCATGGATTTTCCATCCATTACATAGAAGTCACCCGACGACATATCTCCCGGAACCCAGGGAATATCAGAACCCGTATACTTACGTATACCATACGTTCCGTCTTCTGATTTACCGCCGTTATAATAGATCTTGCAGGAAGAAAGTGATTTCTTGGGGTCATCAGACTTATCTACAACACCAATCCAAATCAGATTATCACCGTTTGTATCTTCACCATTCTTAACTCCGCAAATAGTAGCTATTGCGTCTTTATCACTCGTACTTTGAAAATAATACGGGATATTCGCATCAGTCTTTTCATAATCAAACACTTCATCTTTTTTTGCGGCGAGAAACAAGCTTGGATTATAGATCTTAAACAAAGGCTGTTTGTTCTTATTATGGATAAGAAGATTTGTAAATGACCCATCATCTATAGATCTTACGTTTTCATCCAAAGTCACCATCGTCAATGACTGTGCACCATCAAAGCAGCGTATCGGAATCTCCGTAACGCCGGACTCTCCAGTATTAAACCTTTCAAGGTTTTTATTATTCATAAAAGCCTCTTCATCTATCAATTCAACTTTACGACCTTCTTTTATCGATGCCGGAATAGTATATGTTTTTCCCTCCCTACTCTCCAGCATTTCAACTATCCTAAAATTCGAATCAGTCCGAGGCGTATCTGAAACCATGATTTCAGAACTATTAGCCGGTGCATACAGAACACCTATACTATTTGGATCTCCGTTATTGCCCGTATAACAATAGGGATTCTTTTCATCAATGTTAATTTCTCTTAAATTTTCACACTCCTTAAACGGAAGTCTGCCTACATTGTAAAGCGATGAAGGTAAAGAAACTTTGTCCAAATTGGTACAACGAGCAAATTGATTATCTGCCAGAGATTTAAGACCATATCCATAGGGGTCTCTGTCATCGCCCACGCCTTCCCATGAAGCAGCTACGAGTTCTTTTAATTCCGTATCATTCTTAAAAAGCTCTGCATCGATCGCTTCTATTCCAGAAGGAAGAACTATGGATTTTATACCCGGTGTTCTATTCTTCCCGGCAGCACTAATATCATCTCCTTCAGCAATGCTGGAAAGTGTTTTGTCTTTGTTTACTATCACCGTAATCCCTGTTCCGTCGCTGTTGCCACCCGAGCTTCTGAACTGAATCGATTTACTCATAGCGTATTCATACGCATTTTTTCCTGAACTTGTAGTTTTACACCTCATATCTCCATAAACAAAGAACGAAGGATTATTGGTTGGAAATACTGGTTCTTTATTTTCATCATCCTCTATTACTGTTTGATTTTCCAACGGCATTTCAATATAATCAAGCGTCTTTATCTTGTTAAATGCTCCTGCCTCTATATTTTTTAAGTCTACGGTCGGATCAATTCTAATTGAAGTAATAACATCATTGCCATCAAAGAAAGCCTTGGTATTCTCATTGTAAATAGCACTTGAATCTATTCTTGTTATACTTGTATCATCTATAATCAGAGCATGGGAATTTGACGGTTCACATACTTCTTTGTAATATCTTTCAACGTCAAACTGTGTTAATTCACCACTTGAGGTAATTGCGCAATATTTACTTGTCTTACCACCTTCATCGTCGATAAAATCATATGGAATCCCCTGATAAAAACAAAACTTAAAAGCTTCTGTATTTCTTGGTTCATCCGCGATAACAGTGTTTCGATATCCTTTAACCCTGAAATTTGATATTTGGCTCCAATTGGTAGGCAAACTGCTCCAAGAGTCTTTTACTCCTATAATGATATTTTCAGAAGTTTTATCTACTAGTGTAGGACCATTATTCAACGTTATTTCTTCAAGTTTTTCACAATCTGCAAAAAGACCAGCCGGTAATTCTTTTAACGATCCAGGAAGTTTAATTGTGGTCAAACCTTTCCAACCGCTAAACGCTCCGGCACCAATAGTCTCCAATCCTTCCGGAAGATCTATACTGCCCACATCATAACACCCCGCAAAAGCATCTATACCGATCGTTATTACCTGACCGGTAAATGATACGCTTTTTATTTTAGTGCATCCTGAGAAAACTCCCTCATCAATAGTCAAGGGAGAAAGAGGCGCCTCCGGACCGGGTATTGATACAGTGCCTCCGATCTGACTATCCTTAAAAGCTTCTTTACCGAGATAAGAAACATAAGAACCAGCTGGAATGGGCATAGCTCCAAGCCCAGTATTTTCAAAAGCATTTGAGCCTATTGAATCAATGCCTTCTGTCGACAACTGGCAATTATTAAGTGTAGTAACTCCCTTAAAAGCATTTGAGCCCACTATCTTTGTCTTATTTCCATCATATCGTGCCAGTTTTGTACAATCCACAAATGCACTGCTTCCGATCGATTCAACATTTGGTGCTATCACATTCTCTATCATGCCCGGTATTGCAAAACCTGATGGATCAGCAGCACTATTACTTATCATGCTTGAAGCAATCTCCGTGATTGTATAACTTTTACTGTCATCTCCAGTAAAAGTTCCACTAAGATCAAGATCCGAACTTGATCCCTCATCAACTAAAACCTTTTTAAGTGAAAGTGTATCACTGCCATTTATTTCGCAGACATAAGTAAACGGGTCTTTGGAAACCCTTACTTCAGTGCCGCTTGCTGTTTCTTCCGCTGCTCTTGATGTAGTAGCCGGTATGGCCGCAACTATAAGCGCAGATACCATAAGCAGTGCCGCTATAGTCCTCCTTGCTGCACGAGTAAGGTATCTCCTGCTCTTTTTCTTTTTTACATTATTCTTAGCAGCCATCGCTCCTACCTCCAACTATTATCAAAAAAGATCAGATCACTCTGTAACATACACATTGACTTTAACAGTCGTACCATTTATTTTTGCAGATAAAGACGTATTTCCTGGTTTACGTCCCTCAACCATTCCGTTCTCATCAACAAATGATATATTTTTGTCTGCAGATGTCCAGATCACCTGCTGAATCACTTCCGGCATATCAAGCATAAATCTCTTTCCGGTCTTTAAGCTTAACACATATTGATTTTCCTTTAAACGACCTATTCTGCTATCCTCCATTGAAGGAACGGGATTTTCAACATGTACGGTTGTCTTATATTCCATTCCGTTATAGGAACATGAAACAACACTGGTACCGACCGCCAGACCGTATACCCTGCCTTTTGTACCGTTTGTCATGCCAAGCTTTACTATATTGCCGAGATTTGTGGCATCCCAATAAGCCTTACTGTTCACTACCTTATAATAACTGAGCCTCTCATTTTTACCAACATTTATATACGTTTCAGTTTTTGTCGGTATGGTAGCCACTGTAACCCGGATCGATTTTACTCTGGTGTCGCCCTGTCTTCCTATCAGAGACGATGTTCCGCAGGTCTTTGCCTTTAACTTACCGTTAATATCCACCCTGCACACACCGTCATCCCAGGCAAGCCAGCCTGTTTTATCTACGTCCCTGTTTGTTGCCTCGTCCAAAAGCCTCCAATCCAGTTTGTTGGGTTTTTGTCCGGCGACTGAAATATTTCTTAAATTCAATGTCTGGGTCGGTCTAATTGTAAATGCTGTGACATTATCAAAGTTCGAAGGTACCGTAAATGTGTCGGTAACCTTTACAGAGCATGGGTACTTCTTTCCATTTACCCACGCGTATATCTTAGCATTACCTTTGCACTTAGCACTTATCACACCTTCTTCCACCGATACTATCTTCGGATTTGAAGATGTCCATGCAATATTTAAGCCGTCGGAATAAAGCAGGCTTATCTTTTGAGTCGATCCGACACCCATAGTCACATTTTTATCAGATATTTCGGGAGCAAGCACCTTTATTTTATATGAAACAGCCGGGATTCTAGAACTGTCGGTTAGTATAATTCGCACATTTGACGGATTCTTTGCTTTTGCCACACCATTCTTTTTACCGACGGAAATGACGGATGAATCTGTTGATGACCATATCCCCTCACCGAATTTATAGGTCTGTCCCTTGACCATGGTAATGTCATCACGATCGGAAATATTCATTCTATCATCCAATCCCGAATGAATATCTCCGTCAGAAACTGTATCGCTTAAAAACTTTGCGGTCAAAGTCAAAGCCTTAGTGACGGGATCCGCAAAATTCCACTTTGAATTCCCGTCAAACCATCCCTGAAAAATCTGTCCTTTAATGTAGGGATCTTCTGGTCTTTCCACAACCGCTCCATCACTTACGGTAAGAATTTGAATTGTCTCATCTCCTACTACAAACTTTACTTCATGGTATCCCGGAGGTACGGGCGGTATTATCCTCTTTTCCCTAAAATATACAACTAAAGTATGTCCTTTTGTCACATTTTCAAAAATATAGTAGTTATTTGAAACAGTGATCTTTTCGCCATCAATGATCACATAATCCAATTCAAATCCAACATAAGGTTCGAACTTAAATTTCTGATTTTCTCCCTCCGCGACATAGACATGCCCGATCGGCGTCACCGTTCCGTTGTCATCAGCACAACTGGATGATATTACATACTTTATTTCTGGTTTTTTCTTGAATGTAACATATAACTTGTGGTACCCAGTAATGTTCTCCAATGTATACGTATCATCAATAAGAGCCACTTCCTTTCCGTTATCGGTCAATCTGTCCACCTCGAAACCGCTATCCGGTATAAACCTAAACAACTGAGACGAACCCTTATCTAAACTCAAATCACCTCTTGGATCAGCAGTTCCGTTACTGCCGCATACAACTTCAACCTTTACCTGAGGTGCACTATCCCATTTCGCATATAACGTGAAATCAGTAATTACCGGATTACTGAAATCATATTCATATCCACTTGTACATATTTTATTTCTATACCACCCCTTAAAAACACACCCTTTTTTGGTCGGAATTGCGGAAACCGATAAAGATTTACCATATCTGACTTTTGAAGGGGAAATATTGCTGCCTCCGTTTGTATCAAAGGATACAATACAATATTTGTCCAACCAGTTAGCATAGAGCCACATGTTTTCTTTTACATGATCTGTAGTAAAATCCCATCGCTTATCTGTTGTGAAAGACTCGTCCATATACCATCCGGCAAGCGTGTATCCTTCTCTGGAAACATCCGGCTCTACCAATGTATGGTCATAAGGAACCATCTGTGCAGACGGACTGCTGACTCCAGCTGCTTTAGTATTAAAAGAAACTGTATATAAAATATCATCCCATCCCGGATACAGGTTAACATTTTCTGCCGGCATTTTATCCAGCTTAAAGTCCCATTTAATATGATCCGGTTCTTTATACCATCCATTAAAAATTTTACCTTCAGACACTACAGTTTTGTCTGTTTCCGGAATTAAACCGTCATACGACACTGTTTTTTTATCAATAGGATACTTACTTTTTCCATCATAGAAACTTGCATAATAATAAACAACATTCCACTTTGCATAGAGTGTAATATCTTTATCAACTACCTCACTATTATTGGAGAAATCCCACTTGTTTATCAGTTCCGGTTCTTTATACCATCCATCAAATGTAAAACCAGTCTTTTTCGGATCTTTTATAATTTTTTCTATAGGCTGACCTGAAACAACCTTTATTGATGGAACATAACTGCCCCCATTTGAATCAAAAGAAACGGAATTTGCTATTTCCCACTTGCAAAATAGTACCATATCTTTTGTAATTCTCTCGTCATCTGTTTCTTTGAAAGTATATTCGTATTTTTTCAGTTCTTTGTCTTTATACCATCCGATAAATAGTTTTCCAGGATAATCTTCAATCAGCGAACCATCCGAAAATTTTACCGGTTTTTTTGGCCATCCCTTTGCATTGACTGACTGCGAAGCAACATCAAGTGCCACATTAGATGAAAATGTGACTGTGTATGTTATTGTTTCCCACCCAGCGTATAATATTATCTTGCCGTCTTTTGCATCATTTTTTGAAACCACATGGTTCTCGAAATCCCAAAGTTCCTTGCAATCTGCAGTTGTATACCATCCGGTAAATCTTCCAGTTTCGTTTGTATCAGTCGGATCTGTTTCCGGACGAAGGATTTTACCGCCAAGATTAACTTTCTTATATTTCTCTTCATTTGGCATACCCTGTGCAGTCTTTCCATTCTGATTGTACTCAACAGCATATACCACAGGAGAAAATTTTGCGTAAAGTGTCATATTTGTTTTGACACCACTACTGAACTGCCATTCTGATGTAAATTCATCTCCGGACTTCTGATACCAATTATCAAATTTATATCCCGGGTTTTCCGAAGGATCAGCAGGCCTGCTGACAGCCGTATCATAATCTACTTCTTTGCTGAAGTTGGTACCATAACCACAATAATCAAACGAAACTGTTCTTTTTTGTTTTGTCCACTTAGGATATAGTTTGAAATCAACCGGATGGTCTTCACTTAATGTATTGGCGAAATTCCAACTGCTGGCTTCTGTTCTATCCTTGCTGGTAAACCACCCACCAAAATCATATCCAGTCTTAGATACATGAGGATCATCAATAGTTTCACCATCTTTTTTGTGTTGAATCGAAATGTTGTCATCTTTAATATCGGTAATGGTATAAAATGTCACATCATGTTTTTTCTTCCATTGAGCATATATGGTGATATTTTGTGTCAATACCGTAGTAAAATCATATTGAATAGTGCACTCTGGATTACTGCACCAACGAACAAAAGTATAATCATCCCTGGAATTGGCAGAAACAGATTCGGCATTACTGCCTCCATCAACCTCCCGGGTGAAATTAGCACATCCATCATAGTTATGATCATAGGTCACTACATAATACGGTTTCCATACTTCATAAAAAGAAAAGTCTGTATTTCTTGATGGTATGTCATCATTACCATTAAAAGAATAAACCGGACCTGATGGATCAGTTCCCCACCCCTTGAATTTTAACTGATTTACAGTATCTTTATCCGGATTTGGATCAGATGGAACAAGACTCGGGTAATCGCTTATTTTCTTACCCACTTCAACATGAGTTCTCGATATTTCCTTCCAATTGCTTCCGTCTTTTTGATAGAAAATAAAGTTATAACTAACCGGACTTTCGACGCCTGCTGCCTCTTCTCCGACCCCGGCAACTTCCTCCCAAGGTTCAACTGTATCTTCACCCGAAGCCGAATCCTCAGTTTCTTCCACTGTTTCCATTATTTCTTCTTCTGCAGTTAGAGCCGGTTCCATATTTTCTTCCGCATAGACAAAAGACCCCGAAAACGGCTGAACCGTCATCTGGAATATCATCATGAACGCCAGTAAAAGCGAAAATCTTCTTTTGTACAATTCTTTTCTCATACGATCACCCGTCTACATTTTTTCAACTTCAAAATCGATCTCTTTTTTAATGGAACTCTGAAACTAAAAACATGCATCCATCAGGATTAGAAACTGCAAAACTTCCTTTAGATACCATCAACATACGATACCTGTTCATACAATTTAAGATATGTTTGTTAAAGTAATCGTTTTTATATTCAGTAATAACTCATACAGCTACCCATGTATAGTAAAACCGCACGCAAAATACACATTCTCTATCTTTATATCGTAAAAATCCCCCTATTTCTTTATACGAAAAATGATATGATAGAAAAGAGGTTGTTTCTTTTTTGCACACATAGTCATTATACCTCATATCACCGTATGATTCCAACAGAACCGATACTCCATAACTACAAAAAAACCTACGAATACTGTAGGTTTTTTGAAAAAACTGCTCTTTTCTTCAACAGATAATACCCGCGGTTCTCTTTTAAAAAAAGAATCGATTTTGCCAAACCTTCATGTAGGCTTAATCCCGGTTTTTATTTTTGTTTTAGAAGCGCCTCCAGTTCCGCTATCCTTGCCTCTGCCCTTTCTGCTCTTTGGCGCTCTTTTTGAACATTCTGACGCTCCCTTTGTGCATTCTGGCGTTCGCTTTCGGCTCTCTGCCGCTCCTTTTCCGCATTCCGTCGTTCCATTTCCGCTTTCCGACTCTCCCTTTCGGCTCTCTGGCGCTCCCTTTCAGTATTCTCCTGTTCTTCTTCCCTTATGGTCTTTTCCCAGGCTTTTTCATCGAATTCTGTTAGAAACATACTCACCGCCTCCGCTCTTTTCTTTAACAGATAATCCTTAAGGATCCCCTCTGATATGCAGCGTTCCACCGATTTATCCATAGCTTCCCTTGTCTGTATTCTGCATTCTATTTTTTCTGGTATGTTCAGGAAGCCGATTTTTATTTTTGCTTTAGGAGCGCTTCCAGTTCCGCTATCCTCGCCTCTGCCCTTTCTGCTCTCTGTCGCTCTCTTTCCGTATTCCGGCGCTCTTCTTCCCGTCCTTCTTCTCGTTCTTCTTCCCTTATGGTCTTTTCCCAAGCTTTTTCATCGAATTCCGTAAGAAACATACTCACCGCCTCCGCTCTTTTCTTTAGCAGATAGTCTTTTAGGATCCCTTCCGATACGCAGCGTTCCACCGCTTTATCCACAGCTTCCCTTGTCTGCATTCCGCTTTCCATATTTTTTCTGGTATATTCGATCAGCGTTGCATAGCCGCTTAAGGCCGGACATCTGTCCATAAGCTCCCTGTTATGAGGCACATTTATGTTTATCATGTGTGCTGTAAACTCATAGCCTTCGGACGGTACCATGAATGCTTCAGATAACCTCATGTCCAGCCTGTCAGGCATCTCTTCTCCGCCATTATATAATACATAATAATCCGGTGCCGGGATCTTCACCACTTTCCTGCGATACAGCTTACGTATCCCCTCTCCCATTATGCCCTCAAGATTCCTGGCATAATACATGAGTCCCCTCACAGGCATGTTGTAACTTAAGGTACTTTGATGTTCCCACAAGGTCAGTTTTGAGTCAAAGAGCACGGAAACATCGTTTTTCTGATGCATATATATGACCTCATCGATCGTCGCGATCTCCAGCTCATTCTCGTCATTATAATCTGTTCCGTTGATTGCATTGTACAAAGACAATGCGTTCTTTTTGTCTGAGAAAAGGTCACAGAATACGCTGTTCTTGATCTCCCTGTTGGTGTCTGCCCCCTTCTTTTCATCACTTACAGTTACATTTCCCATAGTCAATCCTCCTTTGTGATCTTGATTCGCAGGAGGTCATCGCTCCTGCTATTACTAAAAAAATATGAATAGCATGAGCTTTACCGGATCTAATTCCGGTTCTGCAGGAAAAACTGCCCTGATCTCTTTATTGGAGCATCGAACAGCTTCTGCATGGCTGAATCGCCTTCATGCTTTGATGGATGCTGCGAACAGACTCGCACTCATCCTTTTTCAGACAAGCCTGTATATCGGCTCGAATTGATGGTATTATATCATTTTTCGTACTATGAAGCAAACATAGTATAAAACGCAGCCGTAACTATAAAAAACTACGCTTACTGTAGGTTTTTTGTATAATCCGCTTTTTGAAACCCGACCTTTTTTGCATTGAGCTGCGCCTCCAGTTCCGCAATCCTTGCTTCTGCTCTATCTGCTCTCTGTCGTTCCATTTCCGCTTTCCGGCTCTCCCTTTCGGCTCTCTGGCGTTCCCTTTCAGTATTCTCCTGTTCTTCTTCCCTTATGGTCTTTTCCCAGGCTTTTTCATCGAATTCCGTAAGAAACATACTCACCGCCTCCGCTCTTTTCTTTAACAGATAATCCCTGGGGTTCTCTTCTTCGAAAAAATATCGATTATTCCAAACCTTCATGTAGGCTTAATCCCGGTATTTATTTTTGTTTTAGAAGCGCCTCCAGTTCCGCTATCCTTGCTTCTGCTCTGTCTGCTCTCTGTCGTTCCATTTCCGCATTCTGACGCTCCTTTTCCGCTCTCAGTCGTTCCATTTCCGCTTTCTGACGCTCTCTTTCAGTGTTCTGGCGTTCTTCTTCCAGTGCTTCTTCCCTTATGGTCTTTTCCCAGGCTTTTTCATCGAATTCCGTAAGAAACATACTCACTGCCTCCGCTCTTTTCTTTAACAGATAATCCTTAAGGATCCCCTCTGATATGCAGCGTTCCACCGCTTTATCCACGGCTTTCCTTGTCTGCATTCCACATTCTATATTTTTTCTGGTATATTCGATCAGCGTTGCGTAGCCGCTTAAGGCCGGACATCTGTTCATAAGTTCCTTATTATGCGGCTCATTTATGTTTATCATGTGTGCTGTAAACTCATAGCCCTCTGACGGTACCATAAACGCTTCTGAAAGCCTCATGTCCAGCCTGTCCGGCATCTCCCCTTCGCCATTATATAATACATAATAATCCGGTGCCGGGATCTTCACCACATTCCTTCGATACAGCTTACGTATCCCCTCTCCCATTATGCCCTCAAGATTCCTGGAATAATACATGAGTCCCCTTACAGGCATATTGTAGCTTAAGGTGCTTTGATGTTCCCACAAGGTCAGCTTTGAATCAAATAGTACGGAAACATCATTTTTCTGATGAAGGTATATGACCTCATCGATCGTTGCAATCTCCAGTTCGTTCTCGTCGGTATAATCTGTTCCGTTGATTGCATTATACAATGACAATGCATTTTTCCTGTCTGAAAAGAGGTCACAGAATACACTGTTCTTGATCTCCCTGTTAGTGTCTGCCCCCTTCTTTTTACCGGTTGAAGTAACGTTTCCCATAGTTCATCCTCCTTTGTGATGTTGATCCGCAGGAGGTCATCGCTCCTGCTATTACAAAAAAAAATATGAATAGCATGAGCTTTGCCGGACTTTCATATCCGGACTTTGCAGGAAAACTGCCCTGATCTCCTTATCAGAGCATCGAACAGCTTCTGCATGGCTGAATCGCCTTCATGCTTTGATGGATGTTGCGAACAGACTCGCATTCATCCTTTTTCAGACAAGCCTGTATATCGGCTCGAATTGATGGAATTATATCATTTTTCGTACTATGAAGCAAACATAGTATAAAACGCGGCCGTAACTATAAAAAACTACGCTTACTGTAGGTTTTTTGTATAATCCGCTTTTTGAAACCCGACCTTTTTTGCATTGAGCTGCTCCTCCAGTTCCGCAATCCTCGCCTCTGCCCTTTCCGCTCTCTGTCGTTCCATTTCCGCATTCTGTCGTTCCATTTCCGCTTTCCGGCTCTCCATTTCGGCTCTCTGGCGTTCCCTTTCAGTATTCTCCTGTTCTTCTTCCCTTATGGTCTTTTCCCAGGCTTTTTCATCGAATTCTGTTAGAAACATACTCACCGCCTCCGCTCTTTTCTTTAACAGATAATCCTTAAGGATCCCCTCTGATATGCAGCGTTCCACCGCTTTATCCACGGCTTCCCTTGTCTGTATTCCGCATTCTATGACTTTCCGAGTCGATCAGGGAAATCACCTCGGAAATTATTAGAGTATATCAGTTGGCTATTTACCAACTCGTGGTTGATATTTATAAATTCCCGAAGCATTTGTAACTCCGGTCTTTTAATGGCATTAGCCTGATGCCTCTACCTGATATAATTCAGGCTACATATACGCATAAAGTATCAAACAAGGCTTTTGTTTAGTTTCAGCCTTTACCTTCAAGATTTTACGCTATTCAAGGATGTTTAGATAGCAACCCTATACCTTTTCAATGTTCGATGCATATAATTACATCGAACATCTGTTCTTTTGTCAACCACGAATGCGAAAATAGCCTATCAGTTTACAAAGTAAGCGGTAAAGTTTTAGCGTCTACAATACACCCCGCAGAGCATGTTACAGTTATGGGGGTATCAGCTACCGGTCGGAAAAATCGGCGACTTTTCCGATCAGGTGGGTATATTCCTGATCTGATG